>Ga0209635_10000832_pt1 | contig 22302 bp, 18 predicted proteins | sample DeeMarSWOR230_32_FD_187463 | JGI IMG/M metagenome (GOLD analysis project Ga0209635, IMG submission 187463) | Marine sediment microbial communities from White Oak River estuary, North Carolina - WOR-2-30_32 (SPAdes) (version 2) | ecosystem: Environmental > Aquatic > Marine > Intertidal zone >...
TCCCGGTAGTGATGGCATAGTGGGTATAGAACCAGTAGCTATCACCACTGCATCTGGAGCCTCCTCCACTACTATCTCTGGTGTAGCCTCTAACCCTGACTTCACCTCTACTTTCAATTCTTTAACACGATATTCAAGATAGTTAATGACCTCTCTAAACTCTTCTCTATTAAATACCTTAGCAGCAACATGCACCTGACCGCCCAGTTCATTTTCCCTCTCGTAAAGAATTATCCTATGACCCCTCTGAGCAGCCATCTCAGCACATTTTAAACCTGCTGGACCACCACCAACTATGAGTAACTTTTTCTTACCATTTGCAATTGTAATGAAACCACTGCCGCATTCCCTTTCCCTCCCACTCGCAGGATTTTGAACACACTCGATGGGCAGGTTCATGAAAAGTCTGTGCATACAGCCTTGATTACAGGCCATGCAGTATCGAATGCCCTCTAAATCTCCACTCTGTGCTTTATTCGGCAGCTCTGGATCACATAAAAGTTGCCTGACCATGCCAACCATGTCAGCATGTCCATCAGCTAGAATTTTCTCGGCATGAACTGGATTTTTAATACGAAGCTGTGTGAAAACAGGTACTGTTACTACTTTTTTAATTGCTGCACCGTAAGGAACAGCCATACCCTGTGGCACATTCATATCCCCAATAAATATTGGGAGGGTATTAAAGTTTCCTATTCGGACTGCGAGATAATCTAGTTTACCGGTTGCATCCAACCTTCGAGCAATCTCTTTGGCATCATCAAGAGTAATTCCACCTGGTGTTAACTCGTCTGCACAAATCTTTACACCAAGGACAATTTCGCGACCACACCTTTTCCTTATGGAATTAATAACCTCATTTACGAATCTCATACGATTCTCTAAGTTACCTCCGTACTCGTCTTTCCTCTGATTACTTAGAGGTGATAAAAAATTGTGAATTAAGCCAAGGGCTGCTTGCAGCTCAATTCCATCATAACCTGCTTCTTGAATAATATGTGAAACCTCTCCATATCTTTTAATCAAATGGGTAATTTCCTCACCCTCCATCTCATGAGGAACCTCTGTCATCATAAAACCCTTCTTTGGTGAGGGTGCCCAGGCTGCATGACGTGAATATTCATGTAGTGCATTACTACCCATGGTATGAATCAACTGAATTATCTTAGACCCATGCTCATGCACCATGGAAGTGAGTCTCTTGAGGTGAGGGATATGTCTCTCATCTACTACCTGCAGACCCCACGCGACCCCAGATGGGTGTAGAGCTATCTCTGACATTACAATCAAACCCACCCCACCTCGTGCTCTCTCCGCATGATAATAGGTAACCCTATCCCACCACCCTCTGCTTTCATCTTCAACATAGTTTGTTAAATGGGGAGGTGAATAAATTCTATTGCGAACACTCATCGATCCAATAGTTAATGGCGAAAATAAATATTTAAACTGCTCTCTCACGAACTATTCCTCCAAATATTCATTAGTAAGCAAACCTACGTATCATCATCAAGTTAACGAGGATGTTATAGTCAGAAACATGAGAAGGAAAATCCACTACTCTGATGCCGATAGGTCTTATAAGCTTATGAAGGGCAAAACATCATCATTTTAAAACACACAAGAACCTTACTTCACAGTTAGTAGTGAAAAAGCTTCATTAGAAAGAATATAAAAATAAAGGCAAGCTTCAAAATTTCTTTAACAGATTGCATACAGTGGAATTAAGAATACCCAGAGGGCAAGAACAATTTAATGCTTACGGGATAAAAAAAACCAGTAGAACTGTCAATGGAGATCCCTTTCTCTACTGGTAAAGCATATCGGACAAACTACTTATATACAGAAAGCAGAGATTGAACACCACATCTCTCACAGCAATTTTAAATTTATTTATATAGTTTAGGAAAAGGGGGTGTCCTGAAGTGTATGTTAGTATGTTGTATCATACAACTTCAGGACAAAACGCGGTGAAAAAAATCCTCCTGACTTAAAAAAGCCTAAGTGGTTATCTTCCTTTTTAACTACATCTAATTATTTCTATTAATCTTAGAAAGCCTATTCATTTCTTCATATCATCATATTTACTCTTTGTGGTTGTAGGAAAACCAGCGGCTTTCAGACCCACTTCGCACACCTCGTTATCTAAATCTGCACTTGGTGCACCACTGCATCCAATGCCTCCTATCACATCATCACCATCCATTACCGGTACACCACCTTTAATTGCACAAATACGAGCATCTGTGGTGTTAATTTGAAAAGCCATTTCGCCAGGTTCTAATACTGATTTTAATAATTCTGTGCGAAACTTAAAGGCCGCCGGTGTCCATGCCTTCTTGAAAGCAAGGTCAGGACCTACAAACATATTCCCATCCATCCTCTTTAGGGCAATTAAATGGCCCCCATCATCAACCACTGCTATACTGGCCTCACATTCTAACTTTTTGCAATGTTCCATTGCAGCGTCTATCATTTTTTCTGCTTCTTTTAAAGTTAACTTTCTCATAGCACACCTCCTTTGTTTGATTGATGTTTAAATACGTAGTCCTTTAATCACCTCCACCCCATACCTTGTTATCTTATTTATCCCGAATTTCGCAAGTGTACTTGAAAAAGCGTGAACAGTCTTGTCATTGCGAGCGAAAGCGAAGCAATCTCATGGTGAGGGGTTTGCTTCGTCGCTTTGCTCCTCGCAATGACATTTTTATATATTTGCGAAATTCGGGTTTATATAATCTCCAATCAAATTACCTATAAATAAGCTTCTACTCCACTGAGAATCTCATTGTGTGTAGCAGTCCTCTCTACTCCTCACCCAATAATGTTTCTACCACAAGGCGTGCAACCTTACCGCAATTCTTGCAGCAGGTCTCAAAGACTGGTGTTGCGGAGTACTTTAATGCATCTTCCACCGTTTTTATTTCCATTCCCGTTATTTCACGGCAGGTAAGCTGCCCTCCCAATGCTTCCCTACACTTTTCATAAAACGCCCCTGTATCATTCAGTGCCTTAAGTATCCTATCCATATCCCACTTATTGAAATCATCCCAGGATCTACCATACTTTTTTGAAGCTAATCCTAGAAATAGAGCTCCAGCAATCACTGCACCGCAAGTTTCCTGCTGCAAGCCTATTCCACCAGCCATGGTAAATGAGGCATTAAAGAGACCTTCATCCTTCATTCCCATAGCGTGCATCACGGCACGCATTACGGCTTGTGCTCACCCATGGTAAGTTTTTTCAAAATTATATGCCATTTCCTCTGCCACCTTAGCCAAAATCTCTTTGTTCTCTTTTAACATTTTCACCATCCTTTCAGAATTGTTTTTTTATCTAAACCACTTTTTAATCTCTCTGTTTTTACTCTTACCATCAACAACCAATATCCATCTTCAAGGAACGAAGAGGAGTACAATGAGACCCCACATAAATGATCACCTAAGGTAAAAAAATATTTTATTGTGGTCCACGTACTGGCCATACACTATAGTAGCAATCCTTGCCTACGAAACTTAATACCCCACTGTTTAAACTGATGTAAAACGCATGTTTAGCACTGCTTGCAGTTGTAGTAGATGACCAGTAGATATCAGATACTACATTAGTAAATGGGTGCTTATCAGGCAGAGCTGGATTGTACTTACCATAGTCTATGAGACTCTGAAGCTCCAATATATTCGGCATTCTCCAGTCTTTGTAATTTGCATAGGTTAAATTGTTACAGGCAGCTAAGGCAGCATCCCACTTTTTTTGTCCTGGGATTTGCTGTCCATTTTTGGTCCACATTAATCCGGTCATGTTGTCAGTTACTGTACCATCACCACTATCTTTAAAACGGGGAGTAGGCCACGCAACACCTTTTTTTAAAGCACCATCATCACCAGCGGCAGATGTAGTAACTTGCCCTGTCTTGCGTACTCCAATAATTGCCGCTCCTCCATAGACTATACTGCCCATAAAAAACAGGATAGCACTAATGGCTACTGCCTTTGAAATCTTTCTAAACCCTCTAACCATCTCAGTCACCTCCCTTCTTACTATAAGTCGAGTTGATTATTATGTTTGCCAAAGGCAAATAGTACTTTCATGATTAATGCCATTTCAATCAATATTAAAACCATTCTAACCCTTGCCTAGAATCATTTCTTACTTTCTATTGATAGGATTTTCTAGTGTTTTAAAAGCATAATGTTACATCAAAGGGAGCTGTTGTGCCGGCAGTCAGTACCTTTTCAATTTCATAGAAAGGAGGGGGACTGACATGCCGGCAATAGTCTTATTTTCCAAGTTCATAAAGTTATAATTTCTAAAAGGTGATCTAAATTCTTTAGTTGCTCTAAATGAGCTATCAAATCTATCATTTCATAAAAATTTTTTTCAGGAAGAATAATTTCAGATGCAAGACGTCTTACTACTTCTTTATCATGCTCCAAACTAAAATGATAATGTTCTGGTGTTATATTTAAATCCTTGGTAAATGTCTTCCCATCTTCATATAGTACGATTATCTCAGCACATGATGGCCTTTTACTATCATCTGCTTCAATTGTTGTTTTACTCACTAAATAATTGATTTGAGGACTATCAAATTGCTCCAATGTTTTGGTTTTAAATTCCCTATTAACCAGAGATGCTGCAACGCAAAAAGGTGTACTCATGAGGGTTTGTCCAATATTGGAGAAAGGTCCTTTGTAATCAATCCCTGGGTAAGTTGCCTCATAGGGGTTCATTTTTACCTTAATATGCTCAATTTTCTCTGGAATTAAATCAAACTCTTTCACCATCTCTAATGCAGTGGAAATGGGGGTTTGATTGAATGTACACACAGGATAGTATTTAAAATCTACATTGAATACTTCCAGCGGATCACCTAAATGATCAGTAATCTTAGAAAGATTTTCTCTCTTTCCCGTGAATGCATAGTAGAATCCTGACTTTCCTTCAAGAGCTGAAGGAGCTCCCTGAGCTCCCGCTTTCGCAATTAACGCAGCTAATATTCCAATTCGTGCCGCAACTCCATTTTGAAAATTCCATTCCATGCTTCCAGCAGAAAAAGATTCAGTGGTTCCAAAAGCAAAACCAGCAGCAAATCCTAAGGCATTGATAATGTGCTCTTCATTCAAACCAAGCAGTTTACCAGCAGTAACTGCATTACCAAACACGCCGTATATTGAGGTTGCTCGGAAGCCACGAGCTGTACTAAAAACAGTATGCTCTTTACCCAATTTCGCAGTGACTTCATAACCGGCAATCACTGAAGAAATGAGGTCTTTTCCAGATTTCTTTTCCTGCTCTGCGCAAGCTATACTCACAGGGATAACCATGGTGCCAATATGAGAGGTACCATGAGTTGAGCACTGAGCTCTGCTGTTACACAAAAGGGTATTGGCAAAGGCCGCTCCCAGAATGGAAACTCTTGAACCATCAATCCAGATAGTGGCTCCCCTTGAACCAACAGCCTCTTCACTTTTTATGAGCTCTATGGTCATTTGAGCTGGTTCTTTACCATAGGCTGCTAAGGCATTACTCAGATTCTGCAAGATAATAGCCTTAGCCTTTTCAATAGCATCCTTTGATAAATCGTTGTAAGATAATTGATACACATATTTTCCTATTGCTTGAACTAATGATTCGCTCATTTTATTTCCTAGATTAAAACTCATCTTTCTTAAGATTTTCAACCTTCTTTCTAAGCTGAACCTATACCAGCTTAATTACATAGTTGTATTACCTGCTCTCACTTAAGCAATAAGGGAAAAATATGATATTTATATAATTCATAGCGATAACATACTAAATAACCACTTCACACCAATCGATCACTTGGGAAATGTTGCGGTATCGCCATAAACTGTACAATGCTTTATTTTATTCCCTTTAAATTCAAATACATCACAAAAAGGCCAATCCACCACTCTACCATCTGGGTACTTAAGCCTCAATACACCATGAGGTACAACAAAGTTCTCTGCTACAACATAATGACAAACGTGTTGAAAGTCTTCAGGGAGCTGCGAAATGACCTCAGAAAGTGCTTTATTGATCTCCGCTTTACCTCTAGATGGTGGCATACTAGCAAACTGAAATGTTCCATTTTCTGCATAAAAATCTACCATCTTATAGATTTCTCTCGCTTCACCTGCCCTGAAATACTCCTCTATAATCTCTTTCAACATGATTATCCTCCCCCCTTCTATCACTAATACTATCTTGATATACCTTAAAAAATTTGTCTCACGACCATTCACAACACTTAAAATTTACCATAATCATTACGCCATTATTTATAAAGCATTGTGCCTGAATCAACACAAAGTGAAAATCCAGTTACATAATCAGATTCCTCCGAAGCAAGGTACACCGTTGCATTAGCAATCCCTTCAGGTCCCGGTAAACCAAGATGCATATCAGGTCCAAACATCTTCACTATATCTTCCTTCTTTGCCCCTATATAAACTCCCATTTTATCAAGCATAGGCGTATCAGTTGGTCCTGGGCAAATCGCATTGACATTGATCTTGTTCTTTGCAAACTCTAGGGCAAGTACCTTGGTGATACCAATAACCCCGAATTTCGCCGCAACATAGTGCAACTGACCTACATAGGGCCTAATACCGGCTGTGGATGAAATATTGATTATCTTACCTTTATTCTGTTTGACCATGTGAGGAATGGTGTACTTACACATCAGCCATATCCCTTTAAGGTTAACATTCAACATATTGTCCCACTGTTCTTCCGTTATCTCAAGAGCTGGTATAAGCTCACCAATCCCCGCAGTATTAACAAGGATATCTATTTTTTCGAATTCTTCAATTGCTCTACCTGTTAAGCTCTTTACCTGATCATCCTTGGTGACATCTACCACCACTCCTATGGCCTTTCTGCCCAGTGCCTTGACATCCTCTACCGTCTTATCAAGCTCTTTCTTTGTCCCCATATCATATTTGATCACAGGATTGTTTTTACATACATCACACGCCACGATATCTGCTCCCTCTTTTGCCATAGCCAAACACTGAGCCCTCCCCATGCCTCTACATGCTCCTGAAACTATCGCTATCTTTCCTCCCAGTCGTCCATTACTCATATCATGTATCCCTTATCAAAAGTCTCGTTAATCCGCCGACTTTCTTCTAAAAACACAGCAATATCAGATTCATTTGTAGAGCAGGTGTCCTGAGTCCACACAGAGTGAAAATCCCGTTATGTAGTTAGATTCCTCAGAAGCAAGAAAGAGCACTGCATAGGCTATCTCTTCTGGCTCTGGTAAACCAAGATGCAAATCAGCAATCTTTTCCACAAAATTCATCATCTCCATTCCTGTATATACCTGCATCTTCTCCAGCATAGGTGTATGAGTTATTCCTGGGCACACTGTATTGACGTTGATCTTGTATTTCGCTAACTCTAGAGCAAGTACCTTAGTGATACCAATAACCCCAAACTTAGCAGCACAGTAATGAGCCTGACCCGCATAAGGCCTAATGCCTGCCGTGGATGAAATATTGATTATCTTACCCTTTTTTTGTTTGATCATGTGAGGAATGCTGTATTTGCATGTTCGCCATATCCCCTTAAGGTTAACATCTAGCATATTGTCCCACTGCTCTTCTGTAATCTCAAGTGCTGGTACTACTTCAACAATTCCTGCTGCATTCACCACGATATCCACCCTACCACATTCTTCTATGGTTTTATCTATTAAGGCTTTTACCTGACCAGTATCTCTTATATCAACTACCATCCCGATAGCCTTTCTTCCCAGTGCCTTGATATCATCAACTGTTTTATCTAGATCATTCTTTTTTCCCATTGCATATTTTACATGTGGATCATCCTTGCACACATCACAGGTCACTATATCCGCACCTTCTCGAGCCAAAACCAGGCAAATAGAACGGCCCATTCCCCTTCCCCCCCCGGTAACTATAGCCACCTTTCCTTCCACTCTTCCACTAGTCTTCATAAGTCTCACCCCTTCCTGTACAATCTCTCTACTCTCCCATACACTCGGTTATTTATAAATCTTCTTGGCTCAGATTAAGAAATAAGATGAGTTTTCTCATTTTCCAAGAAACCAATGAAAGGGCCTCTGATTTACTAGTTAAAATTAGAAATCACTGAAATCCCAGCTTCACTTATCCTCACATCATCCTCTATTGAACCACTACTTGCCCCTATTCCTCCAATTGTTTTATCATTAACAATTATTGGCAAACCACCAGGAATACCAGTAAACCTCTTATTATAATTTTCAGCATTTATATCATATCCAGGACTATTTACATTCCCCCATTTTGATAAATCTGATGTGGGCGATTCAAAAGCAGCAGCCGTCCATGCTTTATTTATGGCAATATCTATACTGCCTATTGGTGCTCCATTATCCCTCGCAAACGCAACCATCCATCCACTATCATCCACTATAGTAATGCTACAAGGTCTTTTTATGTTCCTAGAATATCTTAAGGCTTTTTTCAATAGTTTCATCCCAAGATTTATTCCACAGCGCCATGGGGATGGATAAAATAGCCTTGTGCTAACTACCTCATCGGAAAGCTCAAGTTGTGAATCTTCTTCGTAAAAATAAGCAGCAGCTCCTGCCTTAGCAATGGCCCTATCATTGGCAGCATCATCACCACTTGAACCAACAGCACCAATCACATCAGTACCATCTTCAGTTTTTATGGGTATACCCCCTTCAACATGTAAGGTGGCAGGTTGGTGGAGTATTCCAGTTTCAAGTGTAGCAGCACCACTAAAGGGATTTGATATCCAGTTCAACATTTTAGTAGGAATTGAGTATATAGCTGCTGTACGGGCTTTATTGATAGCCAACTCTATAGAAGGTCTCATCGGACACCCATCCATTCTACGTGCATGGATTATATGTCCCCCTTTTCCAACCACCCCAAAAGCACTTGGCATATAATCTAAATCATTAACAAATTTCTCTGATGCATCGAGCATTTTAATAGCCATATCCAAGGTTATCTCTTCCACTAGTTCACTCATCCCTATCTATTTAAAGGTTATTAATGCCTAACATATGCCAGTTGATAGTATAGTTCTATCAACATGAATTTTTGTATCTTTTCTGCAAGAACTCTTCTTTTTTGTAGTGTAAAATCCTAGATCCTTCACCTTTCAATGTAATTTCCTCAATAGGTTTGTTTAATTCCCTAGATAAGATCTTTAGAATACGGGGTCCACAAAAACTTCCCTGACATCTTCCCATGCCAGCACCTACTCTAAATTTTACTCCATCCACAGTACTTGCACCTTTTATAATTGCCTCTATGATTTCTCCTTCAGGTACTGTCTCGCATCGACATACCACATGAGAATAAGATGGGTTCTTTACTATCATAGTGTCTCTTTCTTCATCACTAATAGTATTACTAAAGTCTGCTATCGACTTATTTCTACCATTAAAGCTGTAATTCTCAATTAATTGCAAGCCCTGTTCTGCTAAAATTTCAACAGATTTCTTGGCTACTGATGGAGATAAACTTATACCTGGAAAGGGTACCACAATATTTATAAATCGAGGTACGTAGCGTGAATTCCTCACTATAATTTCAGTAAACCCTTGGTCATTTTCAAAGGCCATAATCCCACTAAATGACCTAATTAAATCTTTTTCTGAAATGAGGGGTATCAATTCTTTTACTAATGAAAAAATAATCTTATTAAATTCATCTGTTGTGCTAATATCACTAGCATCATTAGTTTGAGTACAACTAAATCCAAGCTCCAAATTACCCTCTATCGTAGGTGATATAAAAGGTATAATAGAATTGCTATCAATAAGTTTACCTGGTGCCATAATTATATGGTTAACTAAACCCCTTGCTGCTTTATCTAATATACATAGCTGAGCTCTAACAGGAAATATCTTGAAATCGTTTGCTCCTACCATCGCCGCTATTTTTCCTGCATTTACTCCTGATGCATTTACAATAAATCTTGACCTAATTTTTTCTTTAGAGGTGGTGATCAGGAAGGTATCATTTTCTCTCTCTATAGCTAAGACTTCATTTTCCAAAAAAATCCTAACTCCATTTTCTCTTGCGTTTTCAACTAAGGCAATACAAAGCCTCCAACTATTGCAAAAAGACCATTCAGTACTTTCAAGGACACCTAAAATATTTAGATTTTTATTTAGATTTGGCTCCATCTCGCGTGCTGTTTTTTCGTCTATCATTCTATTTGCTTTTATTCCTGCATCTTCAGCATTTTTCTGTATACTTTCAAGTACTTTAAGATCTCGATCATTCCTTGCTATAACTAAGCAGCCTACAGTGACTAAAGGAACATCTAATTCCTCAAACAGGTAAGGTGTAATCGACAAAGATTCTGCAAAAACTTCGTTCTTCAACCTTACGTTATCGGAATTCCTAGAGCTAAAAGTTTCCATCATACCATAGAATAAAAACGAAGGATCAAAACACTCCCTAGTTAAACCTCCATTAGCTTTTGTAGCGCTCCAACAAAAATCAGCTTCCTTTTCTATCACCACTACATCGATTTTATATTTGCTCAATTCCCTCGCTACCGATGCTCCAATTATACCAGCACCTATAATGGCTACTTCTGTTTCTATATCTTTTCTCATAAAAATGAACCAATTATGTGGTCAGACTTCTAGTCGCAATTATATCTACCTTTGTGTTCAATATATTTTTTGCTGCTGCTTCTCCTATTTTTAATGGTGGTTTAACTTTCACATAAGCCAGTTCTCTCATAACCTCCTTCAACTTGCCTTTTGGAAGGGGTTTATTTGATCTCACAGGTAATAATGGCTGTGAACTCCCTTCTGTTATTACTGTAGTAGTAAGCACCCTTTCTGGTGATGTAACTTCTTTTTTGGCATAAGACACGCCCTCATGACACTCGTTTCCTAAAATACTTTTTAACTCACCTGTAGCATCATCAACCACTGCATTGATTCGGCAACCCAAAGGACATACGATACAAATGACTTCTTTTTCCACTTTATTTATCTCCCTTATCTTAACTTTGTGTAAATCTTTTTTTGCTATTCCAATTTTCCTGCATAAAGATTGTTTAACAGCGATAATGGTTATTCTTCTTTTTCAGTTGCTAGAGTTAACGCACCACTTGAACAGAATTGTACACACATTGGATCCATACCACACATGTCACATTTGAGTGAATTTTCAGTGCCTGGTTCCATAAAGAAGGGCCTAATGGGACAACAGATTGGACATAAGGCACAGGCATCATACTCTATCCCTTGGATTACCACAAACCTCTGACTGGTACATTTTGCATCTGTATAGGGACCTGCTATGATAGGAAAGTATACATTGCTTTGTAGATCATTATAAATTCTTATACATGATTTCACAGGATTTACTTCATCGAAATGTCCAAAAGAGCATATTGCTTCACAGTAACGGCACCCAGTACATCTTTCAAAATTGATATTTATTCCTAACCACGCTAACTTCTCACATTTAATTACTAACTCATTATGAGTTTTCAATTGCTTGGCTGGAATCCTAACTACTACCATTTCCCCAGGTGTTACTGCTCTATATATTTTTTTGTAGATATCCTCATTTCCATCCCCGGCTGATATTTCTACATTCCTCATGGGTTCAGTCACTCGTATATAAATATCAACATCATCCTCAATTTCCTTATCAATACTTTGTGGAGAGACAAACCTTACATTATTACCAGCCTTAATACTTATTGACTCTTTTCCCCTTTTCGGTTTTCTTGCTTGAGTTTTTTTACCTTTTACCAATGTAGCTGCACTCTTACCAGCAATCTCACCTGACCACATAACATAGTCAACCAGATCATATACGGTAACCACATTACCGCAGGCAAATATTCCCGGAATGGTGGTTTCCATCCTCTCAGAAACAAAGGGACCGTTAGTTAAGAGGTCAAGCTTCACACCGGCTTGCAAGGAAAGCTCATTTTCAGGTATTAACCCTACTGAGAGCAAGAGGGTATCACAGCCTATTAACCTTTCAGTCGCCTTGTTTGCATCCCCCTTCCCATCTACCTCTACCATGGTAACTCCTTCAATTCTCGCATTTCCGTGAATCTTAGTCACTGTATGTTGCAAATAGAGTGGAATATCAAAATCATGAATGCATTGAACTTCATTCCTCTTTAGCCCACCTACATAGGGGAGTTTCTCCACTACTGCAAGAACTTTGGCACCTTCTAAGGTTAATCTCCTCGCCATGATCATACCTATATCTCCAGAACCTAAAATAACAACCTCTTTTCCAGGTAGGTATCCCTCAACATTAATATATCTCTGAGCGGTACCTGCAGTTAATACCCCGGCAGGCCTTGTACCCATAACTCCCACTTGGTGATAGGTTCTCTCTCGACACCCCATTGCCAGCACAACTGCTCCCGCATTTAGATTCATTACTCCTTTCTGAGGATTAACAGCCTTAATGTTTCTTCTTGCATTTAATTCTATCACCATAGTTTCTAAATTATACTCAATACCAAGCTCATTGACTTTCTCAATCAACCTGCAGGCAAATTCAGGGCCGGTTAAATCCTCTTTAAAACAGAGCAGTCCAAACCCATTATGTACGCATTGATGTAAAAGTCCTCCAAGTTCCTCAGATCTTTCTAATATTACTACCTCATCAATCCCCGACTCTTTGGCCTTTATTGCTGCAGCTAAACCTGCCGGCCCGGAACCTATCACAACTAAACTAACATCTCTAGTAATCACTTTCACCCTCTTTCAACAGATATTTGCTCTTATAGTATAACACTCTAGAGCCTTTACTATTTAATAAGATCTCCTCCTTTGGCTTATGTAATTCTCTCGATAGTATTTCAAGAACACGGGGACCACAAAACCCACCCTGACACCGTCCCATTCCTGCTCTTACTCGCTGCTTTACGCCATCTACCGTTGTTGCACCTCTTCTAATTGCCTCTATGATTTCTCCCTCAGGTACTGTCTCACAACGACATACCATATGTGAGTATGCTGGGTTTTTCGCTATAATAGCATCCCTTTCTCTATCTGTAATCTTGCTGAAATCTGTTATCCCCTCACTCCTTGGATTGAATTTTTGGTTTTTAACCAATGGCATCCCTTCTTGCTCTAAGACTTCACGAACTACTTCAGCTATAGCTACACATGCTGATGACCCTGGAAATGCAATAACCACATTTACAAATCTGGGAACATTTGGTGCTGTCTCTATTCGTGCTCCAATGTCACCTGAATCCGGATTTTCAAATGTGAGAGAGCCTGCAACTGTCCTTATCACATCCTTTTCTGAAATCATGGGATATAATTCTCGGGCAGGGATAAATATTCTTTCCATGAATTCTCTTTCAGTAATTCTATGATCCCACCTCTTACTGCCAAAAAAGGCTGCATGTCCTAATAGCACACTAGCATCTTCATCTGCAGTTGCTCCTATATTCACAATCTGAAAATTGTATTTCCCACGGGCAAGTACATGATGCTTTACTATATTCCTCACCTTTTTGTCTAAAATGCAAAACTGGATTTTAATGGTAAAGGTAGAGAAATTGTTGGCTTTGACCATTGCCGCTACCTTCCATCCATCAAGCCCTGCCGCATTTACGACAAATCGAGTTCGAATGTCTCCCTTAGCGGTGTGAAGTATAAAACTACCCCCCCTCTCCCTTTCTATGGCCTTCACCTCACTGTCGGTTAGAATATTCACCCCATTTTGCCTTGCATTTTCTGCTAAGGCAGAACAGAGTCTAAAGACTTGAAAACATCCAGCTTCTGGAGAATAAAGACCACCAATTACCCTATCTGGATTTATATTGGGTTCTAGCTCAAGTAATGTTTTCTTATCTATAATCTTATTGCCATTGTTATATCCGTACTTCTTAGCGTGTTGAATCCCCTTATCGAGTAAATAGTAGTCGTACTTATTTTTGCATACCCAGATATTACCACAAGATACATAGGGAACATCCAATTCCTTACATAATTTCTCCATCGTACCCACCGATCTTCCCATAATTCTTCCACGCAAGTCTACGTGGGGATCAGTTTTTCTTTCCCATCCTACTAAATTTGGTTCTCCTGGTGGACCAAACGCCATATCTTTAAATCCTTCGATAGCACCTAAGCCCTGGAAGAAGTAAGCTGCATCAAAGGTCAAATCCTGAGATGTAGTACATTTTGTCGTACCCCAACCAACATCTGGCTCCTTTTCTACTAGGGTAATATCTACTTTATACTTACTTAATTCTCTCGCTGTAGCTAATCCAATTACCCCACCGCCTACGATAGTTACCTCAGTTTCTCTTGTCATTTTCTTTTAAATCCTTTATGAATAACACGCCTCTGTATAATATAAAAATACAAATCCTTCTCTTTTCTTAGACCCTACTTCCCCACACCTTAAATTTCCACAATACTCAGAGCACCGCTTGTACAATATTTTACACACAAAGGATCTGGGGGTTCACCGCAGAGGTCGCATTTTAAAGGGATTTCAGTTCCAGGCTCCATGAATACGGGTCTTGCAGGGCACGAGGCAGGACACAATACACACGCATCAACTTCCTTTCCTCCCACAGTAATCATTCTTTTACATGTGCACTGTGCATCTGTGTATGGGCCAGCCGTGATAGGGAAATACATTTGATTGGTATCATCTGGGAAAACATGTATTCTTGCATTCTTAGAGCTGACACTATCATAGTGCTGTAAAGAACATACTACCTCACAGTAACGGCACCCGGTACACTTCTCAGGCTCTATCTTTATTTTCATCATAGTACCTTTCCTCCAGGTAATAGTAAAATTAATATCTATGGTGTAAAAAGCATCACGTTAGATTATAAATTGAGTTCAGAGAGCTTTTCTTTAGTAGGAACGCCATTCTCATCCCAGCCCCTCAATTGATAGTACTCTGTTAACATCTTATCAAGTTCACACACATGACCTTTAGCGGGGCCTTCTGGTGCTGGTTCCTCAAGTATCCTCTTGGGTAGGGTATCATCCACTTTGGAAAAGCCCGCATCCAAATTAAACAGGCGCTCGAGATTCCATATTCGCTCTCCAACACGCATCATCTCCTCCATAGTATACCCAGCTCCTGTAGTATCATTTAACATGGCACGCATCTCATCCTTCCATATCGCGAGGAAAGTAAACATACACATCCCAGCAGAGTCAACTATGGCAGTAAAATCCTGAAAAATCTTTGTCCACCCAGCCTTTCCCTCGGTTGTCAATGGATCGATCTTTTCAGGAATACCGTAAAGTTCTGGGATATACACCGCACCCCGTATGTGACAGGCACCTCTATTACATGTAGCAAATTGAAGTCCCATACCTTTACACGCACGGGGGTCATAACCAGCAAACTCCTGTTTTTTAACCCCCATAAAAACCTCTGGATGGCCATATTTTTCAGCTATTCGATACCCTCCTTCAGCTAATATATCTCCAAACCCTTCCCGTAACCCCATCATCTCAACTGCTTTAACCATTGCCTCCGCACTACCAAAGTTTAATGTAAACCCAACCTCTTTCTCAGATATGACTCCCTTATCAAAAAGCTCCATAGCAGTGGCGATAGTACCTCCCGCCGACATGGTATCTATACCTAAATCATTACAAATGTAATTAGCTTTTGCGATAGCAGATAGATTATCGATTCCACAATTTGATCCAAGGAGAGCAAGAGTTTCATATTCAGGTCCTTTACCCTGCCCCTTGTAGTTATCCTCTTCTACCTTGGTTACTCTACCACAGTGTATAGGGCAGGCATAACAGCCCTCCCTCCCAATCAGTATAGTTTCCGCTATAGTCTGCCCACTAATTTTCTCTGCACTCTTAAAAACCCCCTGTCTAAAGTTATAAGCAGGTAGGACACCACTTTCATTGAAGAGCGGGACTGAGCCAGAAGTACCAAAAGTAGGTGCAAATTCAGATGTTACAGGTGATGCCTTAATCTTATCCATAACCCCCTTTAAGGTCTCTTTAAATTGATCCTTATTGTGTAAGCTCACTCCTTTTGTTCCTTTGACCACTAGTGCCTTCAAATTTTTTGATCCCATTACCGCACCTACACCAGATCGCCCCGCCACCCTATCATCATTTGCAATGCATGCCATCCTCACCAGTTTCTCTCCAGCAGGACCAATACAGGCTATGCGATATTGCTGAGCTTCCCATGGACTCTCAAACTGCCCCTTAATCAATTCACAAGTTTGATGAATGGTCTTACCCCAGAGTTCCCGGGCTGATCTAATCTCTATCTTATCATCCTCAATAAATAAATATACCGGCTCAGGGGATTTCCCTTCAAATATAATCATATCGTAACCTGCACCTTTCATCTCTGGACCAAAATGGCCCCCTGAATTGGCATTAGTTATAGTTCCAGTGAGTGGACTTTTAGTTATAACCATATATCTTCCCCCAGTGGGTACCCCTGATCCTGTGAGGGGGCCGACAGCAAAAATCAATTTATTGTCTTCATCAAAGGGGTCAACATTGGGATCAACCTCATCAACCACTATTTTTGATCCAAGACCCCTTCCCCCAATGAAATCTCTTGCTAAATCTTCATCTAGATCTTCGATTGTATGCTTACTTTCACTTAAATCTACCCTTAATACATTACCAGCATAGCTATCCATTCTAACTACCTCCTTTTACTGATTTTTCCCTCTCGGAGTATAAAAAAATCCTATCAGCCTAAAATGAGAAAAAATTATTTTTAGAGAATGTCTTGCAACTCTTTGAGCACAATTTAAGTTCATATAAACTACAAGTATATAATCTATGCTATTGAGTGCGGTACTCTAATCCTCTATTCCCGTTATGCTCTTAGCCCTCTTCACCAGACTTTTTACATCATAGGCATAGTTAATTGCCTGTTTGAGTAATTGAGGGCCACCGCCACCACTTATACACATTGCATGGTACCACCCGGCAAAAGGTGATGCAGTCAGTTCTTCGATAAGTTTAATGGCACGTATCCTGTTTTCAGTAGGAACACCTTCCTTACCTTTAAGGTATTTTTCTAAATACTTTCCTGTTTCGGGCTCAAGTATATCTTTTTCTGAAGACATAGTTTCAACCAACCCACCCGCAGTATCCTGCATATAGTAGCGGTGTTCCCCCAGCTTCTTAGCAGCGTAGTATTTAGAGGCAAATGCTGGTATAAAGTTAGGAATGAATGCACCCGACTCATGCGTTACACCATCAACTGCAGAAGCTATACCACAAGAGTACACCAACTCTGTATTTACCATCATTTCACTAATATAGCCTCTTATATGAGAAGCTTTCTCTACTCCATTCACTTCAGCTACCAGTGCGGTAGCACCAATATCAAGCTCCATAGCCGCTGCTCTGCACCCACACTTATTCAATATGTGGTGTCCAGTAAAGGTGAGTACTAGTTGTCCAGAAAATTCGTACTCTCCACACATAAAGACATTTTCCCATGGTATGAAAACATTATCGTAAATTGCCATAAATTCAACGTGTCCATACTTGCTGCTTATAGGATTCTCAAATTTCTTCTTTTCACTAGGAACTGGTGATGGGCGGGCGATAAACTTTATCCCTTTAGTATCCACAGGAGCAAAAAATGCAACGGCATAGTCCTTCTCATTCTCACCCATCGCTATACAGGGTAAGGCACAGAGCATATTGGTATATCCCACAGCGGTAGAGTGAGCCTTGGCACCCCGAACGATGATCCCATCTTTCCTTTTTTCAACCAGATGAAGATAGACATCAGGATCTGGCTGCTCTGAGGGTTTCAACGTCCGTACCCCCTTACAGTCAATCACCGTACCTCCTATAGCCAGGTCTTCCTTCTGAACCCTTTTTACAATCTCACGAACTCTGGAGTGGTAGTTTGTATTATACTTCTTATCTATATCATAGCTAATAATCCACGCAGTATTGAGGGTATCGTTTGTCAGACAGCGATAATTGCAAAAGCAGCAGGATTCCCCAGACTTTCTCATCAACTTGACTTTTGCAATAGCATCGTGCTGATTCTCCAGAATATGAGTCCAACGGCTAATCTTCACACCGATAAGCGAAGACTTGACTGTAGCCAAATCCTCATAGGCAGGATCATTGGCAGAGTCATAGGTTGTAGCAATAGAATTTATTCCTACCATAAAATGTGGATCATCAACCATGTTCTCAACTCTCTTGCCACCCATATGTATTTCAGGATTCTGTTCTCTCAGCCTTTTGATGTACTGTTCACGTGTTCCGATTCCCATATAACTTCTCCTCCTTAAACCCCTTTGATGTATAAAAATCAATGAACAATAACTCTACACGCCACCTACTCGACACTCTACACTATATGATTCTATAATCCTCTTAAGTCGTTGCATCTCTTCTTCTGATGGAGGCTTTACCTCAGATAGTGTATACTCTCTACCTAATTGTCCATATTTATACGCTCCTAAGGCATGATAAGGTAAAAGTTGTATCTCTTTTACACTATCCAATGTGGTAACAAATTCTGCTGTGGCTTTTATATTTTCTTCAGAATCGTTGAGACCTGGAACAATAGGTATCCGAACTATCATGGGTATTTTCAACTCAGAGGAAATCTTTCTGGCATTTTCTAAAATTAATTGGTTAGAAACGCCCGTAAACTTCTGGTGTTCTTTCTCATCCATTAGCTTAATATCATAATAGATCAAACTCACAAACTTTAAGATGCGTCTCAGATCCTCAAATTTACAATACCCACATGTCTCTAAAACTATATCTATTCCTAGGGCCCTACATTCTTTAAAAAACTCCTCTAAAAATACTGCCTGTAAGCCTGGCTCACCGCCACCTACTGCAATTCCCCCACCTGAATTCTTATAAAATGCACTATCTTTCTTTACCTCTTTCAGGACTTCTTTTACTTCCAAATATTTTCCAATAAGCTTTCTCGCTCCCGCAGGGCATATATCAACACACTTTCCACATCCAGTGCAAAGCTCTCTGTTTAAAAGATTCTCTTCCGTTACCGCTCCTACTGGACAACTCTCTAAACATTTTCCACAGCTGATACATTTATCTGGATAAACAATTACCTCAGGATACTTCTCATGCGATTCCGGATTATCACACCACACACACCTTAAGGGACAGCCTTTCATGAATACCAGTGTTCTAATCCCTGGTCCATCATGAATTGAGTACCTCTGAATATTAAATATTAATCCCTTTACCTTATCATACTTGGACTCATCAAAATGAGAACTTTGCTTTCTCTCTCTACCTTCCACTTTAACCACTCAAAATGTATCTGCATCTGTCAAAAATTAATCTACTTCAACCTATTAAAGTATCAGCTAGATTTCCTTAAACTCTGTCCGCGCGATAATATCGTCTTGAACCTCTCGTGACAGCTCTGTAAAATATGCACTATACCCGGATACCCTTACTAACAGATCTCGATAGTTCTCCGGCTTCTTTTGGGCATCCCTTAAGGTCTCTTCGTCAACGTGGGTATTGAATTGAACATGAAATCCACCTAAATCAAAATAGGTCCTGATTAAAGAGGCAAACTTTCTCATGTCCTCCCTAGTCTTCAAGGCATCCGGATTGAACCTCATATTAAATATTGACCCCATGGTTGGCCGTGCCAGATCTAATCTTGCCACGGACTTCATTGCAGCAGTGGGACCACTTACACTTCTCCCTTGTGCCGGTGATACACCCCCATCTGCCAAAGGTGTGCCAGCTTTCCTCCCATCCGGTGTTGCACCATCTACCATGCCCCAGGGAATACCTGCTGTTAAGGTAATCAATGCCGAGATGTGATGTCCTCCCGTATGGGTAGGATGACTCTCCTTCTCATCCACTACTACCTTCATCGCTTCATTGGTCAGTGAATCAACGTACTCATCATCATTGCCAAACTTGGGTACCTTATTTATCAACATCTGCCGAAGCTCTTCCCGCCCCTCAAAATTGCTATCCAAGGCATCAATTAACTCAGACATTGTGATAGCCTTCTCCTCAAAAACAAGCTTCTTGATTGCCGCCAATGAATCACCCACATTCACTACACACTGCTGCAAACCTGCGATACTATTATATTTGCACCCACCTGCCGTTGCATCTAACCCCCTCTCTATACAATAATTGAGCAGGGAGGAACAAAAGGGAGTGGGGGCTAACCTCATGTGCGCCATGTTAATGATATTCTGATAAATGGTACTGTTCCTTATAGCATGTCTTGCCTGGACTCGATATGCCTCAAAGACCTCTTCAAATGAACTGAATTTGCGGGGATCCCCCGTCTTAGGACCCAGCTGCTCTCCTCCATCCATCCTATCTACCCCGTCGTTTAGTGCTAGTTCTAAGCACTTCGCCGTATTAAAGGCATCACCCCAGGCAGAGGGGTAACTCTTCCCCGGAATCAGGGGTTCGCAACAACCCATCATACCATGGGATCGCGCCTCCTCTATGGTAATACCTTCAGAGGCGTGTCGCTTAAGCAACATCTCTGTGGTGAGATCTGCATTAAAAAGCTTAGGCTTCCCCGTCCCAGCATGCCGTATCACTTCACAGGTCCTGATTAAAAATTCCTCAGGGGTGTGTGTGCTCACCGAAACAGAAAATGATGGTTGATACAATTTTACATCCTCCTCCGCATCCAAACACATGGAGGAAAGCTCATTGGTGGCATCCCTCCCTTCCGCCGTCAGACCTCCTATGTCTACAAGCTGAGATATAGGAAATCCAGAAATGAAGTGGGCACTGAACTCATCAAGCACATGGGTGGTTGCACCAAATTTAACCCAAAAACATTCTAACAACTCCTGTGCCTCTTCCTCTGTAATCCTCCCCTCCTCTCTCTCTTTCTTATATAAGGGATAGAGGTATTGATCAATCCTGGAGGGAGAAACTGAATTGCTCTTCGATTCAATGAGAACAAGAATCTGTACGAACCACACCGCTTGTAATCCCTCATGAAAGGTCCTGGCAGGATTTGCAGGAACCCACTCACACACCTCGGCTATGGTCTCTAACTCCTTTTTTCTCCTTGCATCGGTCTCAGTTTTTGCTAATTCCCTCGCACGCTCAGCATACCTTCTGGCAAAGGAAATGGCTGCATCAAGACAGATAGTGACTGCCTTGAGAAAAAGAATCTTATCAACATTAACAGGATCAATAACCGGATCTAACTCCTCTAGCCTTGCCTCTGCCTCTCTCTTTATCCCCTCAAATCCCTTTGAAAGTATCTTCTCATAGTCTGCCGTGAAATGACCAAGTCCGGCAGATTTTTGTATCCCAAAATTGTAGTATAACTTCTTAAGTTGCCTCTGTACCTCAGGCAAAAACGAGACCTCGCTCTCAACCCTATCATCTATGGTTTTACCCTCCCAGTAGTTAAGTATCTCCCTCAACTCCTCCTTATCTTCTTTGTTGATCTTGTAGCGGTCCCATGAACGTACCTCAAATCTATCTAATTCATCTAAAATCCATCGCGAACCAATCTCTGGGAAAATAGGTCCTCCACGGTTCTTGCTGGTCTCATCCCCCACAATGAGTTCTCCCTCGTAAATATCTACCTTTTTCTCCTGCAATACCTTTTCAAATGCCTTTGCCCTCCTTATGACGGTTGGCTCTCCCTCTGTCTCCTTCCAAGACTGCGTGTAAAGACGAGCCCTCTCTATACATATTTCAGGAGGACTTAATACCCTCTGCCTTAATTTTTCTATCCTCTCTCTCATACGCTTGTTCTTTATCTTCATGGCTCTTACCCCCTTACTTAAAATCGCTATTAAAAACTGTTACACAACTTTAAGTACACTAATAAATAATTGAGCACTTTTTGATTCAATTTCTCAACTAAAAACTGATAAATAAAAACTTTCTTACACTCTATATTATTTTGAAGAGGAGCACAATTGGCAAATTCCTGATTTATAACCTCAAATTTACTGGTGAGATATCAGAATTTTACTAATCCTCCTTAATAAGGACTGCGTAAAACAAGTGGATAAGTGTTGAATGCAACCTTATGTAAATTTTTCTGCACTTAAAAAGAATAAAGCTTATCCCCCTCCAGAAAAACAATAAGTAGCTTAAGACATGGGTGGAGATAAGCCTTATGAATAGATAGAGCTTAGATAGCCTCCACTTTCTAAAACTATAATTCTAACAACTTTTTTCTATAAGTTGATCAACCCTATAAAATCTAAAGAATGATCGTACTAAACTCTTATGAAAATGGTGCGGTGAAGCCCTAAATAGTGAGGACTTCACCACATAACATTTCCTTAGTA
>Ga0209635_10000833_pt1 | contig 22293 bp, 20 predicted proteins | sample DeeMarSWOR230_32_FD_187463 | JGI IMG/M metagenome (GOLD analysis project Ga0209635, IMG submission 187463) | Marine sediment microbial communities from White Oak River estuary, North Carolina - WOR-2-30_32 (SPAdes) (version 2) | ecosystem: Environmental > Aquatic > Marine > Intertidal zone >...
AATCAAAATAAATTCAATGACTAAAATAAAGTTATAGGTTCAACGGATAGGAAAGCCAATATTTTGGCGGTAAATTGGGGCTCGAATCCCGGTGCGGGCGTACAAATAATGTCTTTTCAACAGGAGAAAAAACCATTTTTTTTCATAAAAAATTTTTTGAATATTATACCACCATAATATTATGATATTGCCATCGTTTATTGTTCATTTCTTTTTTAATAAAAATAAATTCTACCGCAAATTTGTGATAATTATTGGCATACATTTTAAATACTTGATAAAAGATGATTATTTTATATGAGGGAGGTATCATGAAGAAAGAGTTATTATTAAAGCCCCTTGCTTTGTTTATTGTTGTTTTATTTATTGGTGTAATAGTTACTCCTTCTATTGGAATTTCAAATAATCTTGATGATACTACTCCACCTATTACCACTATTTCTTTTAATCCACCTGAACCTAATGGTGAGAATGGTTGGTACATTAGTGCTGTTACTTTTACTTTGAATGCTACAGATGATGACTCAGGTGTTAATACAACATATTATCGTATTGATGAAGGTATTTGGTATAATTATACAGAACCTTTCATTTTAGATTTTGATGGTGAGAATATTCTTATTGAATTTTATTCGATTGACAACGCTGGAAATGTTGAACCAATAAATAGGTTTTACATTAATATAGATGGAACAAAACCAAATGTAAACCTTATGTTTGAGGTTAATTATCATTTCGGGGAAGAAACAAGATATTTCTTTACTGCATTTGCAGATGATTCTATGAGTGGTATTGACCGTGTTGAGTTCTACCTGGACAATGTATATCAGGAAACTATCTTTGGTCCTAGTCCAGAATATGATTGGATTTGGAAACCCAGAATTTATGATCATGTTATAGGATTTATACTTAAACCAGAGATTACTGAAGAATATATGAAATTTTATGCATTATTTGTTATTGCTGAAGTAGGTTTAGATTTTCCAATTTGTTATGTTTATGGATATGATAAAGCAGGAAATATGGAAAGCGATAAACTTGAATCACTTAGTCCTCCTTATGACGTGAATGATTATTTATTGTTTCAGAATTTAACACTTTCAAATATTTATGATGGATATATAGGAAGATTCTTCATCAATATTAAATTAAATACAAATTAATTATATCATAATATTATCTAATAAATGGAATTTAGGGAGTGTATAATTTGTCTAAGAACGTTCTACTCTATGTTGGAATAACAATCCTATTTCTAGGACTTGCTATACAACCAAGTATAACAACAATACACCTAAAAAATAATTATTATACAACTATAGAAGAGAAACAACCTGTATTAAAACAAGAACTCTCATACAATATTGATGATGATCTTTATTATCAATCCAATAATCAATACAAATTACAGAGTTATAGTTTATTAAAAAATCCAGAAAAAGATAATAAATCCATTTTCAATTCAAGAGAGATAATAATTAAATTCAAACAAGAAACAGATATAAACATAAAAATAACAACAAATAATATAGTTAAAACAGGAATATCAACAATAGATACCCTGAATGAAAAACATAATGTAATATCTGCAAAAAAATTATTTAAAAAATTATATAAGCCCTATTCATCAAATATATATAAGTTTGTTTTTTCAGATGATATAGACATATATCGTACAATACAAGAATACTTATTAGATTCAAATGTTGAATATGCTGAGCCAAACTACAAACATTATATATCTCCAATACAAGTATCTTCAAAAAATGAATATCAAGGTTTAAAATCAACAATATTTCGTACGATAAGTTCTGGAGAGATTCCAAATGATCCGTTTTTTGATGAACAATGGGCGTTGAATCGATCAAATGATTGTGATATTGATGCTCCTGAAGCATGGCAAATTGAAAAAGGAAAGGATAGTGTAATTGTTGCAGTGGTTGATTCTGGTATCGATCTTACTCATGAGGATTTAGTTGATAACATCTGGTTAAATATAGATGAAATACCAGACAATAATATAGATGATGATGGTAATGGTTATATTGATGATACTAGGGGCTGGGATTTCGTAAACAATGATAACAAACCGATTGATGATTATGGCCATGGAACCTATTGTAGTGGTATTATTGCTGCAAGTACAAATAATAGTATTGGAATGGCAGGTGTTAGTTGGTACAGCAAGATTATGCCATTAAAAGTTATAAATTCCGAAGGAGCAGTTTATGAGTATGATATTGTAGATTGTATTTATTATGCTGTTGACAATGGTGCAGATATTATTTCTATGAGTTGGGGGTGGTATACAAAAAGTAAGATAATATATGATTGTATGAAATATGCATATGATTATGATGTTGTTCTTGTAGCTGCTGCTGGTAATTCAGATAGGGATTACAAAGCATATCCAGCAGCCTATGATCAAGTGATTGCTGTAGGAGCTACAAACCAAACTGATAAAAGAGCAAGGGATTGGAGTTGGGGTAGTAACTTTGGTAACTGGATTGATGTATCAGCACCAGGAACAGGAATTCTAACTACAGATAGAGGAAATAAATATGTTAAAATTAAAGGAACTAGTGCAGCTTGTCCACATGTAGCAGGACTTGCAGCTCTTTTATTATCCAAACATGAACAGTGTCCATGTCCTATTCAGATGGTTAGATCAGTTATTTGTTTTACTGCTGATGAAATTGAGACAGATGAATATATTGGTACTGGGAGGATAAATGCCTATAATGCATTAATGCAGGAGCTTTTTGCTGTTGAATTAGAGGAAATCACATGTTGGGAGGATGTAAAAGGAACAATTGAGATAAAAGGTACTATTTGGGGGGAAAGTCTTCAATATTATATTTTAGAATTAGGTATTGGTGATAATCCTGGTTCGTGGACTGAACTTCTGAACTCATCCATACCACAAAGTGGTGTGTTATTATCAATAGATACAACAAATCTGGATGAAGGTTTATATTCTTTGAGATTAAAAGCAAAATACTCTTTCGGTATGTTTTTTGAAAAAAAGGAGATTTATGTTAATAATTTAGCTGATGGAAGTTATGATGCTGATATCTTTGTTAGTAATTGTTTTGATAGTTCGACTTCAGGTTGGGATGTAACACATTTTGATAAAATACAAAATGGTGTTGATAAAGCAAAGATTGGTGACACTGTTTTTGTATATGATGGTATTTATAATGAGGATATTTATGTTAATGGTTTGTTGAAATCATCGATTAATCTAATGGGGCAGAATAAAAACTGGACTATAATTGAAGGGAATATCTTTTTAAATTTCACTAAAAAAGTTACAGTTAGTAGGTTTAATGTTAGAGGTGGTGATGGGGTTTTAACTTCTAAGTCTGTATTTCCTTCAATTACAACAATTGGTTTAGTTTTTACATCTCAATGTTCAATATCAGATTGTAACATTGTGGATTTAATACCTTTTTCTGCTAATGTTGTTATTTTTGCGTCAGATAATTCTTTTATTAAAAATAATACTTTTATTAGAAGATATGGTGATCTAAGGTCTACTGCTATTTTACAACAATTTACCTTTAAATCTGAATTTTCAGGTAATACAATATATGGTGCAAGAGGAATAGGTATTGCTCTTATGGCTTTTACCCGTTCAAATATTATTTCAAATAATAATATTACCGACTGTAATACTGGAGGTATTCTTTTATCTAATACAAGAAACAATCTCATTTATAAGAATAATATTTTCAAATGTGATATAATTGGTATTTATCTATGGCCTTTAGCTATTAATAATAAAATCATTGCTAATAACATCACTGATATTAATGGATTGGGTATAGAGGCAGATGAGGGACAATTCAATAATCATATCTATTATAACAATTTTATAAGAAACATCGGTCGTAATGGATGGGATATTGGTATTAACAGTTGGTATAAACGTACAGGATTATTCCAAGGAAAAGGTAACTATTGGGATGATTACACTGGAAATGATAGCAATAATGATGGTGTTGGTGATGAGCCTTATAATATTCACCCAATTAAAATAGTGAATAAGGATCGTTTCCCTCTTATGGAACCTGTGGATATTGATAATGTTGATATTTTAGAGTTTATTGACGGAAGTTTTTTTGCTGTAAAAAATCAATCTAACAATAAACAATTTCTCAATTCATTGTTTTTAAACAGGTTTCCAATACTAGACAGATTTTTATATCAAATTGGAGAGCGGAGTGAATATGCGAATAAGTTTGTTTAAAAAAGGATTGGTCATTGGAATGATCTTATCATTTATCTGTATGAGTATTACTCCATCATATGCTGTTGATAATGTAAAGAAATCTTCTAAGCTAATCTTTAATGGTAATACTTTGTATGTTGGTGGAATGGGTCCTGGTAATTATACTAGGATTCAGGATGCAATTGATAATTCAACTGATGGTGACACTATTTTTGTTTGCAATGGAACCTATTATGAAAATGTCATCATCAACAAATCAATTAATCTTTTTGGTGAGGATAAGAATAATACGATTATAGATGGAAAAAGAACTGATGACACTTTATGGATAATGGCATCTTTTATTAACGTTAGTAGTTTTACAATATTAAATAGTTCGACTGAAGATTGGAATGTCGGTATTTTAGTAATTGAAAAAGAATGGTGGGAACCAGATGACCCCCCTTTCCTTACTAATATAAATATTTCAGATTGTGTTATTAAAAATAATAGAGGAGGTATTCGTTTATACAGTAACCATGACGTTAATGTATCAAACTGCATTATACAAAACAATCCGAGCACTAGCATTTATGTCGTTTCTTCAAATCATATAACGATTAATGAGTGCATAATTATTGGTAATGGTGAAATATACGAGGGTGGAATTGCTATAAGAGAAGACGATGAAATTGGAAACTGTAGTAATAATGTCACTATCTCAAATTGTTCGATTTCTTATAATTTTTGTGTTGGTATAAGTGTTTCATATGGTTCACAAGATATTGAAATTAACCATAATAATATCTTTAAAAATACGAATTTAGGAATTTTAATTTCAGGTGATAGTAATGCAAAAATCTTCAAAAATCATATTTATAACAATGGTGCTGGTGAGTTTTTGGATGGAGGAATACTTATCCAAGATTGCAACTATAATGTTTTAGTTAATAATGTTATTAAAACTAACAATAAATATGGTTTATTCCTCCTGAGATCGATGAATAACAAAGTTGTTGAAAATAATTTCATAGGGAATATATATTGTAACGCGTTTTTTTTACAATTCTCATTGTTTAATCATTGGAGTAGTAATTATTGGACAGACTGGATTGGTTTAGGTCCAAAACTAATCAAAGGAAAATTAGGAGATAGATACATTCCTTGGGTTAATTTTGATTGGCACCCTGCAAAAGAACCATATGATATATAGTTTTTTAGGACCTTTTGTCTAGTTATATAAAATGAGGATCAGTTGTCTATTCCAATAAATGATTTGAATAAGTTCAAGAGGCTAAAATAATTTTATAAGCTCAACGGATAGGAAAACCAATATTTTGGAGGTAAATTGGGGTTCAAATCCCGGCGCGGGCGTACAAATAATGTCTTTTCAACAGGAGAAAAAACCATGTTTTTTCATGAAAAATTTTGTGAATATTATACCGCCATAATATTAAGATTTTAACGTCAAGCAGTGTATATCTTTTTTTTAATAAAAATAAATTCTACCGCAAATTTGTGATAATTATTGGCATACATTTTAAATACTTGATAAAAGATGATTATTTGTATATGAGGGAGGTAACGTATGAAGAAAGAGTGGTTAGTAAAAACCCTTGCTTTGGGTATTGTTATTTTGTTTATTTGTATGAGTACTATACCTGTAATTGAAAGTCTATCCGTAGAAAAACATATCTCAACAAAAGAAATGATTTGTAAATCCTACTCTCGTTATGATAATGATACGACACCACCTATTACTACGATTTCATTTGACCCGGCTGAACCTAATGGCGAGAATGGTTGGTATAAAAGAATCCCAGATATTTATTTTGAAGCCATTGACGATTTGTCTGGTGTTAATCATACCTACGCAAGAATAGATGGAGGATGTTGGATAGAGGTTTTTGGGTCGATAATATTTGTTGGTGAGGACGGTGAATACACCATTTATTATTTTTCTGTGGATAAAGCAGGCAATACGGAGGAGGTAAAATCTGCAACGTTTAAATTTGATACAACTCCACCTGAGATACTTGTAGACTGGGAGGTAAATAAAATAGATGGTAAATGGATTGTCAACTTTATCATAACTTGTGATTACCTCGAAGGCGGGAGAATAGAGATATACATGAATAATGAACTATTGGAAACAATAGTTGGAGGCGACGGATCAACCTACTACTTTTCCATTGAATGGTCCACAACAATAAAGACAGCAGTACTCAAGTTTTTAGCCTATGACGAGGCAGGAAATTCAGCTGTTGTAATAATAGATGGTTCGGATATAAAATCCTATTCTTTCATTCATCAATTCAGAAACCAACTTATGCTGAGACTACTAAAACGATTTCAAAATAATTTCCCGTTACTCAAATATGTTTTAGGAGGAAGGTAAATTATGAAAAAAAGGTATCTAGTAATTGGAATAATCCTATCACTTGTTTGTATGAGTATTACTCCATCATTTGCACAGCATATAGAAAAATCATATCAACCCTCTCAAAGAACAATCACGGTTGATGATGAAGGTGATGGTGATTATATTTCGATAATAGATGCACTGGTGCATTCTGTTAGTAGTGATATCATTGAGGTTTATAGTGGTAATTACACACTTGTAACTGCATCAATGTCAAAAAATGGTGTAACTCTTAGAGGTATACCTTATGAGCTAGGAGTTGGTAACGACTCAGGTAAACCATTAATAACGGGTTATAAACAACCAAATTTATTGACCATCATTGCAAATTACTGTGTTTTTGATGGATTTAATGTTAGTACAGAAGGAGGAACCCCATTTAACTTAATAGAAGTAAAAGGAAAAAATAATATTATTTCTAATAACATTTTTTCTGGAAGTACAATTTTTTATGCGGTTTTTATAAATGAAAACGCGTACGGGATATCAATAATTAATAATACATTTAATCATAAAAACCCAATTCAAGTTGAGGGTGTAGAAACAAATATTTCTTTTAATCGGTTTAATAACGGTTCAGAAGCCATTGTGATAAAAGGATGGAGTTCTAATACAAAAGTGTATAGAAATATAATTAACAATTTTTGGCGAGGTGTTAGTTTTGGACAGGACAGCATCATTTCCTATAATTTAATATCAAATTGTTCTATTGGAGTAGATATGGATAGTTGTAAAAATATGGTTGTATCAAATAATGTAATTAAAGATTGTGGCACAGGGATAGAGTCTGAAGCGATAAATAGTACAATATTTAGAAATGAGATTCGTAATTGTGGATGTGGTGTAGATATACTTTTAAACTCCGATACTGGCATTGTAAAACATAATAATTTTATAAACAATACTCAGGATGTTACATTTTTTCAGTGGTTTCCAATAAGAAGACATCGCTTGTTAAATCTAATATTCATTCGAAATTATTATGATTCATCGCAAGGAAAAATTATAAAATTCATAAATGGAACGGCAATAATATTTTTTATTCCTATTCCAGCCCCGCCACCTATTCTCATTTATATAATACCAATAACGATGCCTTGGATATGCTGGGAATGGTTTCCAGCAAAAGAACCATATAATATTTGAGGAAAATATATGAAAAGAAAATGGTTGGCGATTGTAATTATTCTTTATTTCATCGTGAGTTGTATCATTCCATCAATGAGATCAGAACTCACTCACGATACGAATATCATTACAGTTGATGATGAACCAGGTGATGCAGATTTTACATCAATAAAGGAAGCAGTGAATTATTCGAATCCTGGAGATAGTATCGAGGTGTATAGTGGAACTTATCCTGAAGATGAGATTCAGATTACGAAAGAAAATGTGAGTCTTCTAGGCATAGCTCATGAACTAGGAGACGGTGATGATAGCGGAAAACCTTTCATTAAGGGCGTTGGAAATAATGGTGTCGTTAAGGTAATAGCAAGTTATGTGACTGTCTCGAATTTTACTATTGAAGCTACAGGGGGGAGTAATTTCGACATGCATTTGGGTAAGAGCCGCCGTGGTATATGAACAAGACAATATTACTATATCAGATTGCATTCTTCGAAATTTAATTTCAATAAGTTTATCGACATATGGGATTCGAGTTGAGGCTGTTGATAAAAATATTAGTATTATAAATAATGAAATATGTAATTGTTCTGTTGGAATCAATTCATGGAGTTCCCCAAGAGGTTTAGAAATTACAGGCAATGTCGTAACCGATTGCGAAGTTGGTATTTCATTAGGTTATGATCAACAAAATGTTTCAGGGAACAAAATTAGACGATGTAGTAGAAATGGAATACAAATACATGGGACAAATAATAGTGTATATGGGAATGACATTGAAAATTGTCCTATTGGGATTTACAGTCCTGTCTCTGAGCCAGATGAGAAGGAGAGGGGTAATACTATTACAAAAAATAATTTCAAAAAATACAGTTTGAACGAACCGTGGTGGGGGAGACAGGTGATATTATTTCCTTTTACTGGTTTAGTTAAAGATAAGAAAGATACATGGATAGGTAATTACTGGGATACCTGGTTAGGGGTTGGTCCACATAGAATAAGAGGAACATTAGTTTTAGGGATCAGATTTGGTGAAGACGGAATAGCGTTCGGGATTCCATGGATTGAATATGATTGGCATCCAGCTAAAGAACCATATAATATATAGGTTTTTAGAACCTCTTGTCTTGTTATATAAAATGAGGATCAGATGTCTGTTCCATTAAATGATTTGAACAAGTTCAAGAGACTAAAATAAGTTTATAGGTTCAACAGATAAGAAAGCCAATAACATGGCGGTAAATTGGGGCTCAAATCCCAGATTTTTTGAAATTTTATACAACCCCCAAATAACACAATACAATAATTTTAATTGTTATTAACCGTTGAAGTTATTATAAATTTATTGAGAAAGATATTTAAACTAAAAATATATGTATGAAATTATGATACAACTGTATCAAAAAATCAAACAACTCAGTGTTTTCAAACTGTTCCTTGAACATCCGCATAACAATTATTACCTACGAGAATCAGCACGCCTATTAAAAATGGATCCCATGACGGTAAAACGTGCATTAACATTACTTGTTTCAGATAATATATTAATAAGAACCAAGGAAAAGAATCAAATACTCTACAAAGCAAATATTGAAAATCCAACCTTTCGTCATCTAAAAATAGCGTACAATCTAGCTTTCTTGCAAAAAAAATTAGTAGTTGAGTTTATTAAAAATCATATGAACACAGTCACTTCTATAATTCTCTTTGGAAGTTATGCAAAAGGGGAAAACGACGAAGAAAGTGATATAGATATCCTTATCATTTCACTATCAAAAGATAAACCAATAATTGAACTTACAAAATTACTCAAACATGACGTAAACCTAATTTCATTCACACCAGCACAATGGTCAAAACAAGCAAAAACCAATAGAGCATTCTATCTTGATGTAATATTAGACGGAATTGTTTTATATGGCACTAAACCGGTGGTTGAATGAGAACATATGATTGCTTTAAAAAAAGATTACTGCGAAAAGTGAAACCAGATTCTCTCAAAGTAACAAAATCATTAGAAATGGCGAAAATAAAAGAAAAAAGAGCAGAGGAACTTTTTGAGAACGATTTCTTTGAAGAATCAATAGTATCATCATATACCAGTATGTTCCAAGCAGCACGTGCTATATTGTTTAATGATGGTGTCATCGAAAAAAGTCATGCTTGTGTTGTTGCATATCTAAGAGAAAATTATTCGTCAAAGCTAGGACAAAACATGATTAACTGTTTAGATACCTATAGACTTGAGCGTCATGAATCATTCTATGGACTAGAAAAATCCACTATTGATAAGGATGAGGCAGAAAATGCACTTTATAAATCTAAAAAATTTTTAGAATCAGTTCAACAAATTTTACAAAAATCATAATTTGAATTTTTCTTTGGATTTTTAACTCATAATTTGTAATTTCTTTAGCGAATAATAATCGATTTGGGTCTAATAAAATTATAATTAATTTAACAGATATAAACTATATTTTTATGGCGGTAAATTGGGGTTCAAATCCCTGTGCGGGTGTTAAAAATATAAAGATAATAGAATAATTATTAAATTTTAATCATATAAAATAAAAATAAAATTATTTGTTAATTAATTTTATATTAATAATTTTATTAATAATTATCGACAATAGAAAAAAAAGAGAAGTTTTATCTTATTTTCAGGTTATAATTTCATTAATTGTTTTAGCATTGGAAAAACATTTGAGAAACGTTCAACCAACCACATTAAAATCGGTTGTTTTGTAAATATTGCTTTGTTTCTTGGTATAGTAACTTCTTTAGTTATCTCCGGACTTGTTAAACCGAATTCATCCTCTGCCTTTGCAGTAATCGTATAAGTTCCTTTAGCAACCCATGTATGTGATTCACTTATATTTGTACCAGACGGATGAAGATTAGTTGTTAAAGTATCTCCATCACCCCAATCAATGATGTATTTTACATCATCTCCATCTGGGTCAACAGAGTTGAAAGTAAAATCAAGTGGTGTGTTTGGTTTTCCACTATTTGGACCGTCAATATCTGGTGCATCTGGAGGCTGATTTTCACTTGCTACTTTTATCAACCATACATCATAATTACCAGCACCGAAAGATTTTGTACCTCCTGAAATTATGTATCCACCATCACTTGTCTGCTGAACTGACGTGCCACCATCATTGTCCGTTCCGCCAAATGTCATGTTCCATACTTCATCACCATTTGAATCTGCCTTTATCAACCATGCATCATCACCACCAGCACCAAAAGACGTTGTAAGTCCTGTAATGATGTATCCACCATCACTTGTCTGCAGAACTGAATTGCTTGCATCAGAGCCTATTCCACCAAATGTCATGTTCCATTCTTCATCACCATTTGAATCTGTCTTTATCAACCAGACATCAATGGCACCAGCACCAAAAGACATTGTAATTGCTGCAGCGATATATCCACCATCACTTGTCTGCTGAACTGACGTGCCACCATCATAGCCCATTCCGCCAAATGTCATGTTCCATTCTTCATCACCATTTGAATCTGTCTTTATCAACCATGCATCGGAACTACCAGCACCAAAAGACATAGTAAACCCTGCAATGATATATCCACCATCACTTGTCTGCTGAACTGAAAAGCACGCATCATAGACCAATCCGCCGAATGTCATGTTCCATTCTTCATCACCATTTGAATCTGTCTTTATCAACCATGCATCCCTATCACCAGCTCCAAAAGAATATGTAGCTGCTGCAATGATGTATCCACCATCACTTGTCTGTTGTACTGAATAACCTTCATCATCGCTTGTTCCACCAAATGTCTTGCTCCATTCTTCATCGCCATTTGAATCTGTCTTTATCAACCATGCATCTTCACCACCAGCACCTAAAGATTTTGTATCTCCTGTAATGATGTATCCACCATCTGAAGTCTGTTGTAATGAATAGCCACGATCATCGCTTGTTCCACCGAATGTCATGTTCCATTCTTCATCACCATTTGAATCTGTCTTTATCAACCAAAAATCATAACCACCAGCACCGAATGAATCTGTCTGAGATATAATGATGTATCCACCATCACTTGTCTGCTGAACTGAAGAGCCACCACCAACACTATCATAACCCGTTCCGCCAAATGTCATGTTCCATAGCTCACCTGGAGTAGTTTCTTCTATATTTTTAATGCCGCCATTACTTTTTATATTACTAATAGTTCCAAAGTTAGCAATCGCGGATATAGGCATAATAAAAGCCGAGCCAACGATAACTGCTATAACAGCCTTCAAAAAATTCCATCTAAATTTCTTTTTCATTTTTTTTACCTCCTTTAAAATACTTTAATCTAGAAAAAAAATATTTATTTTTCATATTTAAATATATTGGCATAATAACAGAAAAATTTTTAAATATGACATAAATACGTCAAATATGACAAATATAAATAAATTATCTACAATTAATATAACAAAAAAAATTTGGAAACTTTTGGATCAAAATCCTTGCATATTGAAAAATCTAAGATGTGGTTTGATAAACGTAACGGCACTAGCTAAATATTTTATAAAAGAAGAAAATCTCGATACAACTTTAGATGCTGCTATTAGTGCAATTAGACGATATGATTATTCAGAACATGAAAATGTATTTGAAAATGCATCAAAGGTAATAAGAAAACCTACTGCTATATCCACTCGGAGTCCCCTTGCAATTCTTTCTGTTGTAAAAGATATAGAAGTTCCAAAAACATTGCCTCAGCTCTATTCGGTTATTCGACCCAATCAAGGCGATGTTTTAAGAGTTATCCAAGGAAATAAATCTGTCAAAATAATTATTGACAAACATAATTTAAAGTCTATTAAAAGTCTTTTCTTGGATAAAGATATATTAACCGTAGATGATGATTTGGGTGAAATTTGCGTTCATAATATGGTTTCAAACGGAAGAAATACTCCAGGTATTTTAGCTATTTCAGCAAATGAGCTAGCGATAAATAATATCAATATTTTAGATATTCTAAGTGGTTCATCAGAAATACTATGGTTTGTGGATGAGAAAGATATTCAGAAAGCATATAATGTGCTATATCAACTTTGGAAAGGAAATTAATTGGTAATATATTCTTGGATTAATTTATTTGATATTTGAATGAGTCAAAGACACGATAAAAAGTTTAAGCTTACAGATAAGAAAATTAAAAAATGGTCCCAAACATCGACAGAATCCCGGTGCGGGCGTGCTAATATTTATCAATGTCCATTTTTACAGGAGAAAAAAATCAGAATTATATAATTTTGATAATCAATTTAAATATCTTAAAAAAAGAAAAAAATTTTAATATTTAAGTATTTTTTCCAGATTTTGAATGTTATTTATTATTTTAATTAAAAAATGATATAAAATTGGAAAATTCTTAAAAATATTTATAGAATCTATAGACCTTGGTTTATTAACAATAGTTCTAAAACAAAAATCCCATTCGGAACCTATTATAGATTCTCCTGGCGTATATAAATCGCCTTCTGCACCACACCAACTATATTCTCCACCTTGCTCATAACTAAGAACTATGTAATAGATTTCTCCTTTTTTTAATGTTATATCTGGATTTATATCAATAGACACCCAATCACATTCAGCATAAGGAATTGATTTTGCATCAATTGATACAGATGATAAAACTGTTCCAAGAGGTTTTTCAATTGTTATTATTAAATCTGGTGAACTAGGATACATTTGTGAAATACTAATGTCAATTGATAAAAGTTCATCTACCTGTGGAACAAACTGTTGCCATGCATAAATTTCAAATTTTCTACATTCAGCACATACTTCCTGGCTTTGATCAACTACCTCTTCTAATTTAATTGGATTTAACAAATCAATATCAAGGTAATCATTTTGGTTTTGATCAACGATATTAAAAGATGAATTGTTTAATTTATTCATTATACCGTTTGATAAAGGTGTTGCAATTATAATCAAAATCATACAAAATAAAATACCAATTGTTTTATTTTTCATTTTTTTATCTCCTTTTTAAAAATTCTTTTTTTGCATAATTTAATAACATATCTTTATATAAATTTTGTGTAAAATATATGCAAAATAAGATAATAGAACATTATATAAAATATTATTTTTACACCATTAACTTAATTTTAAAATCTTGATTCCAATATTTTATTAATTAACATATTTGTTTAACAGAATAAAAAATCATATTGATTTTAATTTTTAATATTTAATTTAATTTTTTTAAAATAAAAAAAGAAAAAATATTTTTTTAGTGAGTTAATACAAAAATTAAGATAGTAGTAAAAGTGAGTTATATTCTCATTTTTCTCCCCATAATCAATACTTTTATATTTATAATAATTTTTCTGATTCTTCCTTTGTAATAAAAAAAATTAAAAAAATAAAAAACTAGATAGATTTAATACTTAATGATGTGTCTAAGTAAGGAAAATGAGTTTGGGAATTTTTCAAATAGTTATAGTAGATTCGGTTATATGTTTAAGAGTGCATTGTTTCTAGTAATAATAAACTATTTTAGTTGATTCTGGACTTATTAAATTGTGTTCATCTTCTGCTTTAATAATTATTGCAAAGGTTCTATTTACATCCCTAGTTAATTTCAAAAAAAATCTAATTTGTAGGATAAGAATATTCAAAAATAGTCCCAAACACCAACCGAATCCCGGTGCGGGCATTAAAATATAAAAATAATTAAATAATAATTTATTTTTCTACATATAAATCAATATTAATTTTAAATTATTTATTAATTTTATATTAATAATTTTATTAATAATTACTAACTAGAAAATTAAATACTATTTGTTTTGTTTAAATTTTAAACAATTTTTAATACTAAAATATCGTGATATATAATGTCAATAATGATTTATACACTAGAAGCTTAGAAAAAGTTAAAAACTAAATATTTTTTATATTTCTCCTGTTGAAAGTTAAAATATTATTTGTTGTAAACTATTAACAAAATAAGACTCTTTCTAATGAATATTTTTATTTATTTCAAAGAAAAAAATGGTATATAAAATTATTTAATTAAAAAAATTGAAGTAACTTTTAACTAACATGAATTGTAATCCAATCAAAGGGGAACAATGTAACATGTAGATTATAATAGAATTCTGGATATTTTTCCACATAAATTTTGTAATCCCGACCTGGTAGTAAACCCCAAAAAATACAATACCCAAGTAATTTTGTTATTTTAGTTCGTGTAAATCCATTTTCTAAATCTTTACATTTAATTTTCGTCCAACCCATTGGAAGCCATACACCAGGAGGGCCGGCTCTATATACTTCAACTAAACAAAAAGATCCAGTAGCATTAGAAACCAGAAATATTAAAACTACAACAGCTCCAATAAGCAATAAACCTTTTTTCAAATTTTTCATTTTTTTCCTCCCTAAATAAACGTATAGATTATTCTGATTTAAACCTTATGATGTTATAAAAACAAAAAAATAAAAAAATAATATTTTAAACACTATTTGTTAAATTGATTTCTTTTGTAAAAAATTTCATTCATTCTTTTTTCTTTATTATATCATAAGATTTTTTTTAAAAAATAATTAGTGTGGACAATAATTTCTTATACTAATAGGTTGTGTGTGAACGGTTTTCATAATAAATAAAACTAATCTGGTTGAGTGTAGAGCAGTTATAAATTTTTTTAGATACTTTTAATTCAAAATCGTGCAGCAATATCTTATAAAATTTATTTAAATAATTATTTTAAATGGTTAAACATCATACCAGATGATTACATAAAATCAAAAAAAGATTTTGAAAAAGATAAAATTGAATATGCTAAAATTGGCGTTAAAGTTAAAATATAATAATATCTACAGGTGAGTCTTCCATCTGTCTCCAATCTAGGAACAATATTATTCATATAAAGTCTTGTACTTTAGAGGCATGTTTAACTATATTTTTATGATATTTTCAAGATATTGATTAATAATTATATTAATCATCTATTAAAAAAATTTAATAAAATTTTAATAATATAAGATTGTTGTTAGTCATGGGCAACAGAATGAAAAAAGGAAAAAAAAATTTATTTGTTTATTTTATATTGTTTATTTTAATTTTATTAAATTTTACAACATTTTTTGTAGAAGGGAATTATTCTAGAAACATTATAATTAATAAAGGAGATAATAGTTGTTGTCAGGGGTATACTTTAATAAGCTATCAGGCAAATATTAATAGAGCAATTTTAATAAATATGGAGGGAAAAGTTATTCGTCGTTGGTTCCATATTTTTCCTTTTCCTGCAAAAATACTTCCGAACGGCAATATTATTTTTGCAAACGAGGAAACAGAACCCTCCACGCATGCAACTGAAGATTCAACTGAGTTGATACAATTAGACTGGAATGAAAACATAGTTTGGAGTTTTAAAAATTGGGATGATGGAAGAGCAAGACAGCATCATGATTTTCAAAGAGAAGGAAACCCTGTTGGGTACTATGCTCCAGGGCAACCCTTTATGGAAAATGGAAACACATTAATTCTGTCTCATAAAAATATTACAAATTCAAATATTAGTGATTTTACACTTATTGATGATGTTATTTATGAAGTAGATTGGGAGGGTAATTTAACAGGTTTTAAATGGCTTGCTTCGGATCACTTTGATGAGCTAGGTTTTGATGAAGAAACAAAAAAGTCGATAAAAGAATATCCAGGTTGTAAATGCGAGATTTTTATTATGTTGAGAGGAGATTATCTTCATATAAATTCAATTTCATATCTTGGTCAAAACCATTGGTATGATGAAGACCCTGAAAAATATTGGTATTTTAATCCAGATAATATAATACTTGATTCACGTCATGCAAATTTCATAATAATTATAAGTAAGGTAAATGGTTCTATTGTTTGGAGAGTAGGACCAAGGTTTCCTGAAAATTATAAAGAGGGATACCTTGATAGTATTATTGGCCCACATAACGCTCATATGATCCCTAAGGGTCTTCCTGGAGAAGGAAATATTCTTGTTTTTGATAATGGTGGAGAGGCAGGTTATGATAAAAATGGATGCCCATCTAAGTTTAGAAATTATTCAAGAGTAATTGAGTTTGACCCTGTCACTAATGAAATTATTTGGGAATACAAGAATTCATTTGGTGATCAAATGAATTGGTTTATTAAAATTTTATTCTTTTTGATTCCAGGAGGAAAAATGCATCATTTTTTTAGCGCTTATGTTAGCAATGCACAACGCTTGCCAAATGGAAACACTCTTATTACAGAAGGTATGACTGGAAGGATTTTTGAAGTAACGCCCGATAGTGTAATTGTATGGGATTACAATCTTCCATTATGGATTCCTTTATTAAATTATAGATATAGACTTGCTTATAGAGCTTATAGAATACCACCTGAGTGGGTTCCTAAAAATCCATCTGGTTATGAAAATTGGGATACTAAATACATCAGTAAATAATTAATATAATAATATATATTTAAATTGTAGGATTAAGAGGAAAAAATAAAAAAATAAATTAGTGCTAACACAATTTTTTTTAAAAAAAAAATTAAATCTATAAGATAAGTATATTTTAAAAATGGTTTCAAACATCGACCGATTCTCAATCCGGGCGTTAAAATACTAGTAAGTTATTAGTATTATTGATATTCTAAAATTTTATTGTTTTTATATATAGAAAAACTTAAATTTAATATTTTTATCTTAAAATAACATGATTGAAAATGATTGATATTACTAAAAGGAGTTATTTAAAATATCCATTATTTGGCAGTTTGTATTTCTCTGAAGGTTTGGGCTTTTCACTTCAAATAGTTATTATACCAATATATCTAGTAGAAATGGGTGTTTCTTTACCAGTAGCAACTCTCGTAGCTGGAATTGCTTCAGTACCTTGGATGATAAAATTTGTATGGGGTGGAATTGTTGATTATTTTATACGATTTGGTAGAAAACGATTTATCCTTATAGGAGGTTTTTTTGCAGCTGTTGGTTTCGTACTATTAGCAATCATTGACCCTGTTACTGCATTGATACCATTTGCTATTTTATTATTCTTAACTCGTTGTGGAACAGCATTTTTTGATGTCTCAGCAGATGCATGGGCAATTGAAATCAGCTATGAACAAGAACGAGGAAAAATTAATGCTGCGATAATAACTGGTACATTTGGTGGGATGGCTGTTGGCAGCTCTGTATTTGGCGCTATAGCCAACATATTTGGTTATAGCTATGTTTTTTTAACAGCTGCATTAATGGTTATCCTAATAATTATATTTCCTCTTGTCGTAAAGGACACAAAAATATATAAAAAACGTCAAAAAGTGGGAGAGCTTCTCGTCAGGGAATTTAAAAAGAGAACAATGCAATTAGTTTCAATTTTCGCGCCGATATTTGCGATAAACAGCGGAATACTAATGCTTTTAGTTCCATTATATATGAAAACCGTTCTCCAGTTAGATATTGCTCAAATAGGATTAATTGTAGCAATATTCCCAGCAGCAAAAGTAATTGGTGCATTTTTTGGTGGAATAATTACTGATAAATGGGGCAGAAAAATCACACTTTATATTTTCATGGGTATAAGTATCTTTTTTTCGGCTTCGTTAATATTTGCAGATACATGGCAGTTTTTAGCAACTCTCTATGGGATAATTGGATTTTTACAAGGTGCATATTTTACAGCTTTTTCTGCCATGTTAATGGACATAACCAATCCAAAAATAGGTGCTACACAATATTCAATTTTAACAAGTTTAGCGAATTTTGGAGAGATGGGTTCAGGAGCAATAAGTGGTTCTCTAGTTGCAATGCTTAGTTTCAGCCAAGTGTTTTTATACTCAGCTTGGGTTCTTGGTCCTGCACTATTAATATTGCGCTTTATTAAGCTTAAAAACTACACTAATTAATGATTTATTTTAGCAGATCATATTGTAGCATCGCGTTCTCAATCAGTTTAGTTTTTGATCCATCTCTAATAATTAATGTAACTGTTGTTCCTTCAATTGGACACCCTTTCGTATACACAATATCTTGATGCATATCGCTTTGTATCTTTCCACCAAGAAAGATACTTGTACCATAAGCAATATGCAATCCTTCAGCTTTTTCATCCTCAAGAATATTGCCCGTAACAACTGCCTTAGGATTACAACCAATAGCAAATTCAGCAATGTTTCTCCGAGTATCATTTTCTGCGAAAAAATTACGCATTTCTTCTGCCTTTTTTCCATTACCAACTACTTCAATTATTTTGTTATTTCTTATGATATATTTTACAAGTTCTCCATTATAAATAACTGGTGAGACTCCCTTGGTTTTGCTTTCTCCAAATTCGCCGATTTCTTCAGGTGTTCCCTCATAAGGTGGCTTAAATGCTTCTCCACTTGGAAGGTTTATAAATTGACCTGTTTTAGTGCAATCCCCTGCTCCAGAATACGCAGTACGATTTCTTAAATCTATGTAAAGCGTATCACCTGTAGAAAAAGTTATCTCTGCACCGGTAGCCATGTTGAACATTTGTTCAAGTGCAGCAGCATACTTTTGAACTTCCGCATAGTCGGCTCTAAATGCGGTTTCCTCCATTCTTTTTTCTACTCCAGGCATACTCGCACATCGAGTTATGGTATTTTTATCAGTGCATATAGGTCGCAATGAAGATGTAATGGAATATTCTGGCATAGCAATCACTAAGTTAAATCTACGAGCATAATCAAGGATCTCCTCAGAAAGAGGTGCATTATGAACACCTGTAGATTCATATTCCGTTATATAAACTGAGAAGCCTGCTTCAGCTCCCATTTCTTTAAATATATTAAACCATTCCTGAGCCATTTCTCTACGCTCTTTCCACATTTCTGTATCTTTGATATCATCATGTGGAGTGTCTACCAAGAACAATACTTTTTCTCCGGATTTTGGTGCAAAAACATCTTGAAATAGTTTAATTTTTTCTTCGCGATTCATAATTTTTCCTCCCTTCTGTAATGATATTATATGTTTAGTATTTAGTTTTATAGGTATTAAATTGAAATTAATTTAATTAGAGTTATTATTATTTATTATTAATCTTTCTAATGCATGATAACCTTTTATTGCATCTTTTTTATTCAAAATAAAAGTAACATCAAGCTCTACAGATATTATTTCTATCACATTCACGTTTTCCCATGCAAGGCTACGTGTAAGTTTAAATAGCACTCCAGGTTCATCAATCCTATCTTTTCCAACAGTAAATGATAAAGCTACAAGGTCTTCTTCTATTTTTTTTATTTTTTGATTTTTTAATAATTCTAATATTTCTTCTTTGTATCTTTCATTTGTAACTATTGCAACGTGTGTTCTTCCATAAATAATATTTAAGATGTCACCTTTTTCAAAATTTATTAAATCATAGAATTTTTTTAATCTATCAAATAATTCTTGAGTTTTTAATACATTTATGTCAATAATGTGGGTTTTTAGATTTACTTCCGAGTTGTGTGTATCAAATTTTACTTCGTTAAATCTATCAGTTAATTTTTCTGCATATCGTCTAATTGCAGTGACTATTGCAAAGTGATCTACTTCTTTCCCCAATTCCTTTTCTATATATGGTTTTAGAAGTTTTGCAACAGACCCAGGTGAAGCAATTTTGTGACTTAAAGCCTCATGTAGATATATTCTTTCGTCAATTAATTTATTTACAATATGGCTTATTGTTGTCATAATATTATTTATATTAAAAGTAATAAAATAACTTATTGGTATAATTTAATTCAATTTTTTATAATAATGGCATTAAATATACCAAAATAATTTTTTTTATTTGTAACACAAAACATAATGAAAATTAACATTTCATATCCTAATCTTTTTGAAAATATATGGGTCATAAATTTAATTTGCAATGCTGACTAAATATAGTCTGGGTGAAAAATTGATGAAAAGAAAAAATAAAATTGTGGCAATATTAGCTGTATTGCTTTTTATTGCAATACAATATAATGTTGTGGGGGCAGGTATTAATCAAACATATGATAGTTACTCAGTTGAAATCGGAGATATAAACGAAGATGGAATCCAAACTACCAACACTTATGAAGTATCAGAAGCAGAATTAGTTGAACTAGAAACAATTTTATCAACATTAGTTCAAAGTATTGAATCTGCTAGTAGTTTAGAAGAAATTGAAAATAAAATAAAAACAATAACAATCGAAAATACAAAAATAGGAGGAATTGTCACTAAGATAATAACTCTTATAATAAATATTATAACCAGGGTGAAAAATAGATTTTTATCAATCTTAGATAGATCTTTAATTATTAGTTGTGGTAAAGGTTATAAATTTAATCCGTTCAAACATACTAAGTTATTTAAATTAACAAAAAGATTTGTATTTTGGCATTACACCAATGGAAAATTACTACACAAAACACTTATTTTTAAACTACGAGGACTTAAATTAAAAGTACTAAGAGATCGTCAATTAGGATGGATGAGAAAATTCTTTGGTGTATACATATACATTGCCAGAAGATTCCCAAATAGGAGCTTCACTTTCTTCTTTGGAACAGCACGAAGAGCAAACGGATTTGAACTTTAAATGGGTAAATTACCCTCTTTTTTTTATTATTTTGTGAGAGTTAAATTAAAAAAATTTAAATTTAATGGATTAGAATATTTAAATATGGCTCCAAACATCGACCAATAAATCAACTTCAATATAATGCTAAGGCCTCAAAAGTTTATTAAAAATTTTTACGGTTTTATATATTATTTTTAGAAAAGATTTTAATAATTTTTATGTTTCAGAAATAGACATGAGAGTATGCGTTAGTGGAACTTTTAATGTATTGCATAAAGGACATAAAAAATTGATTGACAAAGCATTCGAAATCGCTGGAAAAACAGGAATAGTATATATAGGCGTTACTGGCGAAAAAATGTTAAAAAGGAAGAAATTTGAAAAACCATTTATTGAACGAGTAAAAGCAATAAATGATTATTTATCAGGCAAGAAATATAATAAGCGCTTTTTTATTAAAAAAATATATAATAAATATGGTCCAGCTCTTGATGGAGAATATGATGCAATAATTGTTTCACCTGAAACCATTAAAAATGCTCAAGATCTTAATATAAAAAGAATAAAAATGAAAAAAAAGCCTTTAAAAATAGTAGAAATTCCTTATGTTCTAGCTGAAGATAATAAACCAATTAGCTCAACAAGGATTTTAAATAAAGAAATAGATGAAAATGGAAGAGTTTTATAGTTTTAATTATTTTTATAAAAAAATTAATTTAACTAAGCAGTAATTCGAGAAACTTGTATCCTTTAAAGATTAAAAAACAAAATAATAGAAAAATAAAAAGTTAATAAGTTTTTAACGTAAACATTATTTTTATAAAGGTAAATTCTGGTTCAAATTCCTCCCCATACATCCTTTAATAATTAGCTTTTATGTACTTTTTTTCATTTTATTATATCTAATTTGGTAGAATCCAAAACAACCTAACATGATAAAATAACAGATT
>Ga0209635_10000835_pt1 | contig 22274 bp, 16 predicted proteins | sample DeeMarSWOR230_32_FD_187463 | JGI IMG/M metagenome (GOLD analysis project Ga0209635, IMG submission 187463) | Marine sediment microbial communities from White Oak River estuary, North Carolina - WOR-2-30_32 (SPAdes) (version 2) | ecosystem: Environmental > Aquatic > Marine > Intertidal zone >...
GCCGCCTTTCTTAAGCACTCTATTAAACTCGCAGAACAATACACGCATAAATCGTTTCGGCGTGTGAATAATTGAATAAAAAGAGACGATTCCATCAATTGACTCATCTGCAATATTCAATCTCGCCATATCCATTATCTGAAATCGCATTTCCGGGTTCTCTCTTCGTGCTATTTCGATACATTTTTCAGATATGTCTACTCCAAGAATATCTAGTCCTTTGTCAGAAAGATACTTGGTGATATGACCTGGACCACAACCCACATCACATATCACCGATCTGGAATCAAAATCGCTCGCAAACCTGTCTAGAAGCATTCGATCATATTCTTTTTGTTCCATTTCATCTTTGAAGAGCTCATAGTATTTCTCAGCGGCCAAGTTGAATGATTTCCTAGTTTTTTCGTTTATCTTCTTCAATTCTTCCATCTGCAGCGCCACACGCACTTCAACACCATTGAGATTGCTCTACGCAGGAAAACTATCTCTTATGGCTTTTGGCAATTTACGCCATCTACGACTTCATTAATCAAGTTGCGCCATGTTCAATGAAATGTGGACACTGTGAGGGCACGCGCAATTGTCCAACCATCAGACATTTCCCATTTTTTCAGAGACCTATTTCCTGTTCAGGCATCATTCAGGCCAGTTCGAGAGCCATTCAGGGATCACTGCTTCTTTCACTCGGTCACAAACAGGGAAGTATGCTTTTAGATCTATAATTGGTGTGCCATCACATGCATCTGTTAAAGCAAAGAGCCGTCTCTTCTATCAATGTTATTCTTTATGAAGTAACAGCTTTTGCAGGTATTGAATCTCTGAAGTCTCACACAGGAGTCAGAACTTCTATTTCTTCTCTGTCATTTGTGTTAGGACATCTTCGAATCTACACTGGTTACACAGACCGTCTGGATCTGTTGCGGGTCTCTCGCCACATCTACTGCATTTCATCTGTAGCTCCTCGTCCTCCTGCGAGTCCTTTTCTTTTTGGGACTTCAGTAAACGGATAAATCTAGACAATGGTATCCCTAGTTTCTAAGATGGTAACAGTCAATATTTGATTGTTATGAAGGAAAGTTTCATACTTCTAATTCTTATCAGCTCTTTTGGTTCTGCTATGATTTTTCCAAATTTCTGCATATCATTTCTTTAGTCTAGGTATGAAATAGATTACTACTGCTATGATCATCATGGCAATGGATATCAGCAATATCCATCCTGACTTTAGCATCATGTTTAAGATGAGCAATGCTGCGACAAACCAAATTATAATGGCTGCAACTGTTCTAATCTGCAACTCGCCAACCTTCATTCAGAGATGTCAGTTACGATATTTATCTTGTGTCTTCAGTTTCAGTTTTTTATGACTTGTGAATGAGACTGAGGTAACTTTACGGTTGCGTTAATAATTTTAGTCACACATAACTGGAAAAATCAGCTGAAAAATTTCTGAGTTTCTGAGTAGCTGAAGTGGGCTATCCTTAAGTTGTAATTTACTTCTCAATGTTGAATTTAGTTCGAGAAAAACATGAAAAGCTTACGCTTTTTCACTTTTCGCTTTAGGTGTGGGAGAAAGTCGTAAGTAAATAAAGAATCTATCATAAAATGTCAACTGCCGCGCATCCTCCTAGTTGTGAGCATGATGTTCCTTTTGTCTGCATTTTCGTTTGGCTTGTGGGCTTGTCATATGATTCTCATACGAAAATCGGAATATTAGTTATGTGTAGGGAATGACCGATCGCGCGAAGCTTAGTCCCTCTCCAAGAACCCCTTCAGGAAAACTGCGTATTCGCAGGGATGTTCATTCCGAAGCAGAGACTTTATCATTTTGATTTTGCCTTTTTTTTCTCGAGTAACCTTTGAGATTATGTATTCGATTGTCCTTCGTCTAAATTCGCACAACCATGTCTTTTGACCTGATTTAACCAATTTGTAGTAGGGACATGTTTCATATTTCAATGTGAAGCCACCTTCAAAATATTCAATATCAACCTTCATGTCTAGTTCTCGATACATATCCAACAGTCTTCTGCCAACTTCCTTGATTGTCCATGGATAATCTTCTGGAAAAATCTTGTCAAGTTGATCTTTCACTAATGAAAAAGCCTCTTTGACACCACTCGCAGACATTGCCTCAACAAGGTTGTTCATCACAATCTTTCGAGAAACTGGTTCTAGAATCGGTTTCTGAATCTGTTTCAGGTTGAAATTCAAAAGGTTTTGGAAAGCAGTTGCTGAAACCTCATAACCCAAGTCTTTGAAAATCGACTCTATAAGTGTTTGCTGGCTGTCCATTAGCAACGGATCTATTCGCCTAAAGACAATTGTGAAGTGCTCTTTGTCCACAAGTTTTACTTCCGCGTCGCCTTTCATGGCGTTTATGTTTTTCAGGATAAACTTTTCCGCAAGCCTTCGTGCTCTTTCACGATCGTTTAGAGCTAGCATTTTTATTGCATTCGAGATTTGCTCTCCTGCTGTTACATAAACCGCATCAAACTTTTCTTTATCAGTTTCAAAAACCTTTGAAGCAAAAGAGTTCAAGACAGCTCGGGGAACTGGAATTATATCCAAAAATTGTGTGACGATTGTTTGGTATGCATTGAGTTCTGCAAGTTTATCAAGAAGGCTTTTGTCCTCAAGTCCTACGAATTCTACCTTAATTCTGCCGTTTGCGTGTTCGATATTGTAACTAAGAAGTTTCCATCCCCGCGTTGCGAGCATGACAGAGAATGCGTTTACTGCTACTTTTGCAACTGCTGGAGAAACTGCTTGAAACGCGAGGGTTAAGATATTTCTACTTTCTTCGAGTATCTTTACTTGTCTGAACCAGTTTAGCTTTATGCCTGCAGAGACGAGAGTATTCAGGAATTCTCTTGGCTCCTTTGGCAACTCTCCAGCACCAACGGCAATCCGGATGTCCTCGATCATTGCTGCCATATCCGTAACCGGTTCGTCCAAATGCTTCTGAGCCCAATCGAAAAACCCAGGACCTACCAGTGAGAGGTTATTCCTAAATATAGCTGGCTTGATTTTCTCGAATCTTTTCTGAATCTGCTGAGATAGGATTTTGTCGGATTCCCTCTTCTTTAGTGGAAAAGTGTCAATTCTCACCATCTTGACGACGATGTCGTCACCCATTATCCTCAGGTCAAAGGGAGATTTTGTTCCTTCAAGAATTGTAGCGACTTGGATTGCAACGATTTCCGGGATTTTTCTAAAAACTTTGGTTCTCAAAACAACTGTGTTGTCAATTTCATTATGAGAAGCTACGTCAAACAATCGAGTTACATCCTTAATTTCCTCGAGTAAAAGTAAGAATTCCTTAAAAGAGGTAGGTGTTCTCCAACCGATTGAATCTTTGATCACAGTAACTTTGTTGAGAGACTCGATTTGTAGCTCTCTGATGAAATCATCAAAACTTCTGTCGCCCAAGGATACTTCAAGCAATCCATCCAAGGTTTTTCTTTCCATAGAAGCTAAATCCAAGGCTTCTTTAAGATTTGTCTGTTCAGTCATCTTTGCCTTTATTGTGCATTCGTCACATGAGCCAATCTTTTCAACTCTAAGGAATGTCTCCAATGCTTTTTCAAGAACACGACTCTTCGTGCCATGAGTTTTGGCTAGTTCTACCAAGATTTTGTCAGTTTTTCGGGGTATTGTTGTGTGAAGATGAACGGACATTTTCCTCTCAGCCTAAAAATTGTGAGGACTACCCTATAAGTGTGTTCATAAATGACGTTGTGGTGAACACTTCTAGTGTGTTATGTACATATGTCCAGCAAAAGAAAGAAATGGATTCAAAATTGAACTATTCTGAGGTCATTACTTGTACCATTGGCATTCGTTTACGAGTCATCATGGCATCAGCAACTCTTTTCACTGCCAACATATACGCTGATGTACGCATGTTAACTTGATGTTGTTTCATAATCAAAACTACATTGGCAAATGCTTTGTCTATAATGTCCTTTAGCCTCTTTTGTACTTCTTCCTCAGTCCAGTAGTAGTTCATCTGATTCTGAACTTGCTCAAAGTAACTTACGATAACACCACCTGAATTTGCAAGAATGTCCGGAATTACCCAAATGCCTTTCCCCAAAAGTATCTCATCCGCTTCAGGAGTAACAGGACCGTTGGCTCCTTCAACAACGATTTTGGCATTGACCTTTGCTGCGTTGGCTTTTGTAATCTGGTTCTCCAAGGCAGCGGGCACCAGAATGTCACATTCTAGTGCAAGTAGTTCTTCGTTAGAGACTGCATTGCTTTTGCTATAACCGACAACTGATCCTGTTTTCTGCTTGTGTTCTAGAACGAGTTGTGGGTCTAACCCATTAGAGTTGTAGATTCCACCCTTAGAATCTGAGACTGCAACTATTTTGCATCCAATATTATGTAGAAGCTTTGCAGTGTGAAATCCAACATTGCCATATCCCTGCACAGCCACTGTCGCTCCTTTGAGTTCAATGCCTAGATGTTTTGCCGCGTTTATGACTGTGTACATTAGACCAAGAGAAGTAGCCTCATTTCTGACTAATGAGCCTCCAATGTTCACTGGTTTTCCAGTTACCACGCCGAAAGTGTTGTGACCAATAATTTCGCTGTATTCATCCATCATCCAAGCCATTGTTTGAGCGTTTGTGTAGACATCTGGTGCAGGTATATCTGTATAGGGACCTATGAATTTCGCCATTGCCCTAGTATAGCTCCTAGTAAGCCTTTCGAGTTCGCCTTTGGACATTGCTTTTGGATTACATCGTACTCCACCTTTGGCGCCTCCTAAGGGAAGGCCAACTACTGCAGTTTTCCAAGTCATCCATGCAGCTAACGCAGTTACCTCGTCAATTGTTATATCGGGATGGTATCGGATACCTCCTTTAGTCGGGCCTAACGCGTCGTTGTACTGAACTCGTATCCCCGTCATAATGCGTGTACTGCCATCATCCATAAGGACTGGAATATTTGCCACAAATATGCGCATTGGATGCCTGAGCAATTCATGGGTTGCTGGGTCGAGATCTAGCTTCTCTGCAGCAATGTCCAATTGTCTAAGTGCCGCTTCGTATGGATTTGGCGTCTTTACTACGGAGGCCAGAGTTTCCATCTGGATAGAAACGCAATTCTGAAGCTTCGTGACCAGTTCTTCTGCGATTTCTCTGGCGATTGCGTTTCCATTCACCCGGTTGGGAAGTCCAAAAAACCAATGGTAAGCATCTGCAAGATCATTCCTATTGGAAAAGTGCTCGCCTTGTGATATAATCTTGGGGTTTTCAGAAAAATAGTCAATCATAACGCGAAGCATATTCAACTCGCTTTCAGACAACAATTCAATTTTTCGAATGGGATCGGAGACCTGGACCTGTAAATATTGAACCGCGTTGACTTTTTCTTTCAACCGTTCCAAGAGTTTACGAGCAGTTTTCTCTTCTATTCCAAAGCATTCTGAACAAAATGAAAACAGAGCATAGTGTGCTGACGTGTAGCTCTTAAGTCGTGCAATGATCTTTGGCTTGTCAGCAAAGAAGTCAGCCATTAACCTCATTAAATCTAATTCTTCTGTTGACAGTTCCACTAAACTTAACATTTTTATTTCCCAATATTGATTGATTGATGTTCAAATATAGAAACGTTGTGTCCATGATGTACATCGATGTACATTGAACGATAAAAATACTTTTAACGCTCGAAGGGTTAGGGTTTAACATGGAACAGGAAAGGCGATACTCAACGGGAATTCTAAAACTTGATGAGGTTCTTGAAGGAGGTCTATTTCTTGGTGAGAATGTTTTGTGGGAAGCCGAGTCTGGAACGTTTGCACGTGAATTCATGGCTGCCTTTATTAAACAGGGAATCATAGAAGGGAACTCGGTAATTTATCTCGACTTCATTTATCCTCCACAGGCCATAATGTTCCATCTCCAACCTCTAATTAAGCAGCTGCCTAATGGGTGGAAAAAAAGGCTCTTAGTTTTGGATTGCTTCTCAGAAGCGGGAGGCCAAGGTGAGCTGGTATTCAGCGACTTCTATGACCAAGCACCTTCATGGATGAGAAAGGTTCCAAGTTCAAGGGATCCTGACCGATTTCATCATTTTTTCGGAAGAATTGAAAGAGAGTTCATAACCCCTCGCACGCGATTGGTTTTCTATAGTTTATCAATGATGGAGCAAATATGGGGGCAAGAGGCAACGAAGACTTTTTTCAGCCATGTTTGCCCAGCTTTATACGCCTATGGAACATTGGCATATTGGCTCTTGATAAGAGGAGCCCATCCATTGGATTTCATTGCGAAAATTGAACATACTACTCAAATTGTCATTGATCTATCGAAAGAACGAGATCGAACATACCTTTCAGTAAGAAAAGGCGGACGTAGATATTCACCATATACTTATGAGAGAAGAGAATATGCAGTAAAGGGGCTAGAAATAACTCTTAAGCGTTGATAAAACATGCACCATCTTTTATACGCGCATTTCTAACTGTTTCTTATGTCTAATTCTTCTTCGCGCGAAAATCATATCTATCCATCCTTTTCTCAGCGATTTCACCTTAGTATATGCTTCTGACTCTTCTGCAGATTGAACAGAAACCGCTTCCTTTCACTGCCCGATTATGTTTCTCAATATGTAACAGGAGAATACATTGATGGCGGCAAGATCCTTCGGAAGCGAAAGTAACCAAAAAGTCACTACCTACAGTTGAAAATACGTATCTATAAATATACGCACACACTTCCTAGTCTCCAAACTCAATTCATTGGCGATTTTACAAGGAGAAAAGGTTATGGCGAAACCGAAAGCTGGAACCCATTTTTGGCAAGGAAACGAAGCATGCGCTGAAGGAGCAGTCGCCGCTGGATGCCGCTTCTTCGCAGGCTATCCCATTACACCTGCAAGCGAAATCTTTGAGCACGTTGCACTGAGACTGCCCCAGAAAGGCGGAATCGTTGTTCAAATGGAAGATGAAATGGCCGCTTTAGGAGCAGTTATCGGTGCCAGCTGGACAGGAGCAAAAGCAATGACTGCCACCTCTGGTCCAGGGTTCAGTCTAATGCAAGAATTAGTGGGCTACGCGTTTATGACTGAAACTCCATGCGTAGTTGTGGATATTCAGCGAGCTGGTCCAAGCACCGGGCAAGCAACTAAGTGTGGTCAAGGCGACGTCATGCAGGCCCGTTGGGGCACCCATGGTGACTATTCTGCTGTTGTTTTGGCTCCCAATTCTGTGCAGGAAATGTTTGACTTAACAATTCAAGCGTTTAATTTGGCTGAAACCTATCGAACACCAGTTGTTCTTCTCGCTGACGAAACTGTGGCGCATATGAGAGAAAGAATAGTTTTTCCGCCTCCTGAGCAGATGGTAATAGCCAAGAGAAAGAAACCGAATTCAACAGAAAGGCAATTTTTCGGTCTAAAGGAAGTAGCGCCTATGCCTTCGGTTGGTGAAGGCTTTAATGTGGCGGTCACAGGCTCAACTCACGATGAGTATGGACATCGCTTCACCGCTGACCCGCTGGTTCACAAACGAATAGTCGGAAGTCTTGTCGAAAAAATTCGAAGCAACACAGAGAAGATCGTTGACTTTGAGAGCTACAGCATTAACGATTGCGAGGTTGGAATAGTTTCCTTCGGATGCACTTCGAGAGCAGTATATGAAGCTGTTGAATTGGCTGAAGAAAAGAAAATCAAAGCCGGATTTGTAAGGTTGAAGACGGTCTGGCCGTTTCCAGAAAAAATTGTGCATTTGATGGCTCAAAAAACTCACACCATCATCGTGCCCGAAATGAACCTTGGAGAAATACTCTACGAAGTGCAACGAACAGTTCAGGGCGCAGCTAAGGTTGTTCCGCTCAACAAGATCGGTGGAGGAGAAATGATAACGCCTGAGGAATTGTTGGCTGAAATTGTTAGGAGTGTGAAGCGAGTTGACTGAAGCCTTTAATATTCGAAGATATTTGAGGGATTTGACCCTTCCATTCTGCGCTGGCTGCGGCTGCTTCACAGTAATAAACTGCTTTCTAAGAGCCATCCACGAATTAGGCCACAAAGACCTACGCAAATTCATCTTTTGCAGCGGAATAGGCTGCGCTGCTTGGATTCCTTCCCCTTACTTTGAAGCAGACTCTATTCACACAGCTCATGGTAGAAGCATACCCGTGGCAACAGGCGTCAAGCTTATGCGTCCCGACCTCAACGTTGTCGTTTTCGGCGGAGATGGCGACCTCGCTGCCATCGGGCTTAGCCACCTGATTCATGCAGCTCGAAGAAACATGGACATCATGGTTGTTATGGTGAACAACATGATTTACGGCATGACCGGTGGACAAGTAGCGCCGACAACACCGCTTGGAGTTAAAACCACGACCACACCATATGGAAGTTTCGAACCGCCACTGGATACAACTCGCTTAGTTGCTACTGCAGGAGCAAGCTATGCAGCGCGTTGGACAACTGTGTATTTCAAACAACTTAAAGAAGCTATGAAAACAGCGGTGACAACAAGTGGATTCACCTTCATTGAAGCCGTAAGCCCATGTCCAACAACATTCGGAAGAAGAATCGGGCTAAAAGGCGCCTCTGAAATGCTTCAATGGTTCAAACAAAACTCTTTACCTCTAATGCAAACCGAAAAAATGACAGAAAAAGAACTCGCAGACAAAATTGTAGTCGGAGAGTTTGCATATCGCAGGAAACCTACTTTTACTGATCACCTTCACGAAGCTTTGAAGGAGGCCGAAATAACTGTCAAAGAAAACTGAGATAAGAATCGCCGGACTCGGGGGACAAGGAGTAGTCTTAGCTGGACAAATCCTTGGAAAAGCCGCAGTCTACGACGGAAAATACGTGGTTCAAACTCAAAGTTACGGGGCAGAAGCCAGAGGAAGCGCGGCAAAAAGCGAAGTCATCATTTCAGATGAACCGATAAAGTTTCCAAAGGTCAGAAAATGCGACATCTTAGTAGCAATGAGCCAAACAGCCCTAGACAAAAATTCAAAAGAACTAAAGGAAGACGGTGTACTCTTGGTGGATAAAGACATGGTTACAGAAGTTCCAGAACTGAAAGCCAAAATTTTCTGGGTCTCGGCTACAAAAACAGCAGAAGCCAAGCTTAAACGAAGAATCTACGCTAACACTGTCATGTTGGGAGCATTGACTAAAGCAACAAGAATAGTTGGCCGAAAAGCCATGGAAACGGCGATTAGAGACAGCATTCCAAAAGAAATGCTACAAGAAAACCTTCATGGATTCCAGCTGGGTCTACAAATCGTAGAAGGTTAGGTAACGGTTTCTCGCAGTTTTTGAATGAAATCTTCTCGCACCGGATAGAAGATGTCTAGCATGACAAATGGTTCGTCTCCAATGCATTCGTCACTGTGTGGCACGTTGGCTGGAATGCAGTAGAAGTCACCCTTCTTTACAGTGCGTTCTTCATCGCCGATTTTCAAAATTGCCTTGCCGCTGTAGACCATCCCAATTTGTTCATGTGGATGAGAATGCAGAGGCACCTTGTGACTAGGCAAAGTGGCGTTTAGAACCATCATCATTTTCTCTCCGTGTAAGCCGGTCAGAATTGTTGTTTCTAAGCCTTCCATCTGCCTTATTTTAGGAGCCTTTCTCAATTCAATAAAGTATGAATCTTTCATTGATATCAAACTCTGGTCGATTGTCTGTATTTCGCAGGATTGCCTATTAATATACATTGTTGAAACGCAGAAATTAATCTTCCATTAAGACAGAAAGTCAAGCTTCATCGATGAATCTGCTTGGTTTAGGTATCTCCCGAGGCAATCCCCGTCTCTTGCGTATCTCCTCTATAACCGTTTGCGCAATGTTTACAGGAGCTTTTTCCCAATGATCAAACTGAGTTTGCCAGAAGGCGTGACCTGAGGATGCCGACCGAAGCTCTGCGGCTAAACCGAAGGTTTCCGCAACAGGAACGTAACCGTTTATCATGGTTAAGGGTCCTTTCTGCTCCGAAGAGGTTATTCTTCCTCTTTTTCGTGTAATAATGCTGCTTACGTCGCCAACCCACCGGGCTGAAACTGTAACGCCGATTTTATAAATCGGCTCCAGAACAACTGGTTCGGCTGTTAGAAACGAACCGTAGAAAGCGCGACGAGTGGCAGGCATGATTTGAGCAGGCCCACGATGCACAGGATCTTCGTGCAGTTGAGCGTCTAAAAGTCTGACCTTAACCCCCCGCATTGGCTCTCCTGCTAAAGGACCGCTTTCTGCGCCCCATCTGAATCCAGAGACAATCGTGTCTCTTACTTCACGCAGATACTGAATACCTTTAGTGGCGTCAATGATCATGTTTTTGTGATCTTCTAATGCCAACACCTTTCTTGCCTCGTCAGCCGGCCATCCAGCTTCCTTATGTAGTATGGCACCCATTTGTTTGCGGTTCATTATCTCAGAGATGTCGCCTTTTTCAATCATTTCTATAACTTTCTCTTCAAGCGGCTCTACCTGTATCCAGAATTTGTTGTGTTTGTTGGGACTTTTGGCCATAGCTAATACTCCTTGTCCAGCAACGCTTTCGCGGTAGACAACGATGGGTTTTGACGTGATGATTTCAAGTGTTCCGCCTGTGAAGTCTTTGAGGAACTTGCAGGCGATTTCTAGATGAAGCTCACCCATGCCGCTGAGTAGGTATTCGCCTGTTTCCTTGTTGATCGTGGTTACGAGGTTCGGGTCTTCAATCGCTAAACGATGCATGGCATCTACTAAACGAGGCAATTCTCTAGGATGTTTGGGTTCAATTGCAATTGTCACAACTGGTTCGGAAACATATTTTATGCGTTCGAAAGGCATCATGGCATCTCTGTGAGTTACATCAACCAAGGTTTCTCCAGCTCTGGCGAGGTCAAGTCCCAGCAGCGCAGATATGTTTCCCGCTCCGATGCGGCTAACAACCTCTCTGAAGGCTCCCATGTACATAGAGACCTGCTGGATTCGATAGTCTTTTCTGGCGCCTATGAGGTATATTTGGTCGCCTTCTTTAACCTCTCCAGAAAACAGCCGGCCTGTGGCAACAAGTCCAGCGTGAGGGTCTAGCTGTGCCAGTGTTATGCACATGACTGTTGGTCCGTCGTCGCGGCAGTGGAGCATGGCTTGTCCTATCTCAGAGTCTATGTCGCTCTTCCAGATCTTGGGAATCCTGTATTTCTGGGCTTCAATCGGGTTTGGATGGTGCTTGACAACCATGTCTAGGATGGCAGTGTGAATTGGAAGTTTTTTCGGAAGTCCCTGCCACTGCTCTTTCTTGTAGGTTTCTACGATGTCACTGAATTTAATTCCTTTCTGTTCGGCCATTTCGAGGGTGAAGCCCCATTTGTGGAGAGCAGAGCCAAAAGCAACTGTTCCTTTTGCCGCGTCTACTTTCCATTCGTTTTTGAATTCGGGTTCACCGTATATTTCGATGAGATTGTTGAAGTCGCGAATGATACGGAGAAGCTTCTTTTGAACCTCGTCGGAGCTGAGTTTAAGTTCTCTTATGAGGCGGTCAATCTTGTTAATGAAAAGCACAGGCTTCACTCTTTCTGCCAGTGCCTGTTTTGTCACGGTTTCTGTTTGAACCATAACCTCTTCTACGGCGTCAACAACAACAACAGCGCCGTCGATGGCTCTCAAAGCTCGGGTTACTTTGCCCGTGAAATCTACATGCCCAGGTGTATCTATTAGGTTGATAACATAGGATTTGTCTCCCATTTCATGAAGCAAGGATATGTTCGCCGTTTTTATTGTTATGCCTCTTTTCTGCTCTTCTTCCAAATAGTCTAGGGCTCTGGCTTCGCCAGCTATTTTGGGTGACAATAATCCCGCTTCGGCTAGGAGAGAATCGGTCATTGTGGTCTTGCCGTGGTCAATATGCGCAATAATGCCGATGTCACGAATATCCTCTTTTCTACTCATAAGCTTAAGAATGTCGCTTGTCTGTCGAAACCTAGGCATATTTTCTTACTCCATACAGGCTGAGCTAGCATGGTAGTTTAAAGTCTCACCTATTAACTTTACGTTCAGTTTCTTAATTCATAATAAAACTTATGAATTCTTATTTCAGTTCCAAAATCTGCCAGTTAGGAGAATTATTGTTTCTAGCATGTCAAGTGAAAAGCAGCTACAACCTTTCTGGACCTACATAGGCGGTTGTATGTTTGACAAGCCTGTCTCGTATTCTCAACAACAAGTTCCATGTTTTTAGAACTCGCATAATCTCTGACGTCCTGCGGAACCGTCATGAGCCCATTGTAGCCAGTGCCAATAATAAGCACTTCAGGCTCAGTTTCAAAAACATCTTTCAAATCTTCTAGGCTTAGTCTGTGACCTTCCCTTCTCCACCATCCATCTTTTACGTGGTCAGAGAAAATTATGACGTCACGACCGTATCTGCGTCCGTTAATGGTGATTTGACCGAAATCGTAGGACTCAATCACTACAGCGCACTCCGAAATTATTGTGTAGCTTTCATCTTTTGAGGCTTTCTGAACAGTCAAAATGGGTTAGCTGAAGTTGGATAGACGGGAAGAGATGATGAAGAAGTTTATGGCAAAGCCCGAAACGGAGCGCACGAAACTGCTTGAACAGTCTAAAACTATGTAACAGACCTAGAATTACATGCATGCAGTGGAAGCTTCTTCTGGAAGATTTATCCTCAAACCTAATATAAAGGCGTGTGCATGCTTAGAAAAAGTTTCTTGGTGAAGTTAGTGGTGAAGAGAAATAGCCTTGAAATCATCGCAGAGATACTAAATGTGTGTAAGCAGCCGCAGACTAAAACAAGAGTGATGTATAAGACAAGTTTGTCTTGGCAAATGCTCCAGAAATATCTTTCACAACTACAGTCTGCCGGACTTCTAAAAGTTCACCACAGCTTAACCAAGTATGCAACAACCCCGAAAGGACTCGAGTTTATAAGGAAGTGGAGAGAACTAGCCCAACTTCTTTAATTCTACTTGTGCTACTACTTTTGAAATAATGGTATATCCGATTTTATAACCTAAAATAGAAGATCAAATACGAAGACTTCGCCACAAAATACCTTTTCAGGCTTGCCGTCTAGGATGGTCGAAAGTGGAACTCTATAGACTTTAACGGTGTCATCTTCAACTTCTCGTAGAAGTCATATAGAGATGGTGCGAACTCACCTTCGTATCGTCCAACATGCGCGCGCATTTTTGGCGAAATGATTATTAGAATGAGAGTTATCAAATTGTTGGGGACTGAAAGAACAATGAGAAAGTTAATGAATGGCGTTCTCATCGGTTTCGGCTCTGCTCTGTCAATAGTCCTTCCCACGTCATGGCATCTTCTCATGTTGGTTTTAGACTCAGAATACCTAATCGTTGCAGAGGCAAAAGTCATCGAAGCTGCGCAAATAGCAACGAGTGTAGGCACAATTCTAGGAATAATACTCGTTGTCGCTGGCTCAAGCTTGGAATTGCTTAGAAGAAAGATAATAGGATGATGATATGTTGAAAAGAAGTTTCTCTAGGAACTTCTGCGCGAGCAGATTCCAGTTGAGTAGGAGATAGTTCAGTGGCGTCGAAGAAAAAGAAAGCAGGGATTCTGGCGTTGATCTCTACTGCTACTATTCTAGCGATCTTTGGCTACACGCTGTGGGAAACAGACAATGGGACAACCGAGGAAGAGCCCTCTGCAATCAAGATAGCTGCATTCAATATCCAAATATTTGGAAGGACCAAGAGACAGAAAGACCATGTTATGGATGTGCTCACTAAGATCGTAAGAGCGTTCGACATTGTGTTAATTCAAGAGATAAGAGATTCTACTGAAGAGACGGCTCCGTATTTTCTTCTAAAGATTAACGAGATGGAGGGAGCAAAATACAGATTTGTTAGGAGCGAACGGTTAGGAAGAACCACAAGCAAAGAGGCCTATGCCTATTTCTACAACAGCAAAACTGTAGAATTTATCGAAGATTCTGATTATGTGTATGATGACGTTAGCGATGTGTTTGAGAGGGAACCCTACATAGCCAGTTTCAGGAGCGGCAACTTCGACTTCACACTTGTGGGAATTCATACAAAACCAGATGATGCCTACTCTGAGATAGGAAATCTAACACATGTTGTCTATGATGTACTGTCGAAGAATCCGAAAGAGAAAGACATCATAACATTAGGAGACTTCAATGCTGATGGAAGATACTTCGACGAAGATGATCCCACAAATCTGTTCAAGACATCTGAATTCTATTGGGTGATAGCCAATGACATGGACACAATGACCACGACAGACAACACCTATGACAGGATAGTGCTGATGAACGCTACATACAGCTACGAATATGTTAAAGATAGTGCGAAAGTTTTCTACTTTGACACAAAGTACGGAATCAATAATGCTACATTGGTGGAAGAAGTCTCAGATCACTATCCTATATACGCTGAATACGAGACCCGTTTTGAAGATGATGATTAGAGTGTGTGTGCATACTTCCTGCCTAGAAGCATAAGTGTTTTGATAAATTCACGTGATTGAAGAAAACTTTACGAGAGACGGGGCTGCTTAACAATGATTTCGAGGACCTCGTATATATGCGATGAAATTAATAATTGTTGAGTGTTTTCTTAGGAATGAATACTGATTTATTGTTCGCTGTTCTCTTTCTTTTGGCTGAATAAAGTTTGTCTCGAAGGGCCCACAGGCTTAGACCCTTCGATAGGGCTGAATGTAAAACATGCTCTTTAAAGCGAACCGCCTACTTTTGGAAGCAATGTCCCTACAATGTTTGGCGACAAAGACAAATCGAATAGAAGCTGAAAAAATATTAGGACTGAGAGATTACCGAGCCAGAAATAGTTTACGTTTAAAGCCTAAAGCTCACTTTCAGTCAACTCTCTCCACTGCGCAAGCTGATGTCTCGTCGACTGCTTTAAATCTTCAAATATTTGAAAGCCTTTTCCGAGGAGTCAGTATGGAAAGCGCAACTGAACACTGTGAGAATCCTTGGAACGGTAAATGCAAAAGCAGCGACATCCAACTCTACATTTACTACAAGAACAGACAACTGTCAATCTGCCGAAGATGCTGGAGTCAAATCGCTGACAAAGACCTAGAGTGGTGAAGACATGCACAGATCTGATTTAAACTTGGCTATGCCAAGAAACGGAGATACCCTGCGCAAAGCCCCCATTTTCAGGAGCAAAGACTGGTGAGATTATGGAGAGAGCCTATAGCGGGAGAAGCTTTGAAGAGACTCTTAGACTTTGTCAAGAAGTTGCGAAAACCTTTCGTGGCTCAAAGGAAACTCTGAAGTATATTCAACGAGTAGAAGAATGCCTGAGAAAGCTGGTCGACGAAACAAAATAAACGCACGCATGCTTTGACTTTTTTTGCAGCGCAGTTGAAGAAGCCTCGTAGTCAAAGCCTTCAAAGGAGACTGGTGTATCGCCGAAATCCAAAAAGTACAGTTCTGACTCTCGCCTTTTAGTTTTCCCCTATTTTGGTCAGTTGGATGTAATATGCGCCTTTTACCCTGTTTGCAGCGGTATGTCTCCGGTTTCAGTTTCTTTCTCGAAATAGTTTTTCTTCAGTTCTGCTTGAATCTGGCTCCAGAATTCTCTGTTTAAAATACAGCCTGGGTCTGGTGCAAGAATATCTCCAAAATAATTATAGGCTCTTGCTCGACATCCCCCACACGTATAACGGAAATCGCAGCTTCTGCAGTTTTCAGCCAATTTGTCTTTATCTCTTACTTGCCACAACAGCTTGGAGTTTCTCCAAACTTTCTCGAAGTCGTCTTTGAAAAGATTGCCAATCTTAACCGCGTCTTCATGTGGAAAGAAAACGCATGGAAACATGTCTCCGTTGGGTTCAAGAGAAATGTAAAATCTGCCAGCTCCGCAGCCTCCAATGAAATCTGCCAGTCTTTTCAGTTGTCCCGGCAGTCTGGGATTGGAAAAGTGGGTAGGAACAACATAGGCTTCGGTTTCACTGCGGATACCTTTAGTTATGGCGTCTGCTTCAATTTGTTGAGCTATACGTGCGAATTGAGGCGCTGTAGAAAGCACCTCTATTCCTGCTGTTTTCATCTTGTTCCAGCAAACCTTTAAGATGTCTTCTCTTTCATCGGGTGTCAAATCTGACTCTATAATGTTGACGCCTCTTCCAGTTGGCACAAAATTGTATAACATGAACCAGTTGACACCCAGCTTTTCCGCAAATTCTATCATGCCTGGGATTTCCTTGTAGTTGAAGCGTGTAGCTGTGGTGGCTATTTCTACGAACAGGTCTTCGGCGACGCAGTTTTTTATTCCTTCAACGGTTTTTTCGAAGGCTCCGGGTACGCCTCTGAATTTGTCGTGAGTTTCAGGATTGAGCCCGTCGAGGCTGATTTGAGCAAACTTTAAGCCTGCCTCCTTGAATTCTTTCACCTTTCTGTGTGAAGCAAACGCTAAGGCGTTAGTAGCTACAGCAGTGAACATACCTTGCTCGGTTGAGCGCTCAATTAATTTGAGAATGTCTGGTCGTATGGTTGGTTCTCCGCCTGAAAAGGCCAGAATGAGCACACCTGCGTCTGCTAAGATGTCTATTCCTCTTAGTACTTCTTCGGTGGTTAATTCATCTTGCCCACGCAAGCCTGCGTTTTCATAGCAATGCACGCATTTCATGTTGCATGCTCTTGTGATATTCCAGACAACTTGGAAGGGAGCGCCGGGAACATAAGGATGTCTAACACCAAACCACGCAATCCCCTTTATTACATTTACAAGAGCACGCCGCCAATATTGATCCTTAAACTGCTCTTTGAGTTGCTTTTCTGTTACCCCAAAAGCTCTGCAGGCAACACTTAAGATTGGAGACAAGATTCTTTTCGAAAATCTGCACGAAATACATGCGCTTTCTCTTACACCAACATAAAGCTCCAATGCAACTTCAAGTCTGTTGCCTTCATCTTTATGGCAATACTTAGATAGTGCTTTTAAAACGTTCCTTGTTAGCGGATTGTCTGCTACTGTTTTGAAAGTTTGAAGCGTGCTAACCGTGTCCGCGCTCTCGCTCATAAGAGGCACTTTACCTTAAATACCTCTATTAAACACATACGTTTTTGAGAAGATAAATCTTATTTTCTGGATAACTGTAACTACAAGCTGACATTTTATGTTGAAAAGAAGGATGTCTTCAGCAAGTAAATCAGCGATAGAGGGCCTCCACGTGATTTCGAACTACGTAGAGGTTTAAGCGAGATTTCATATATGGATTTGCCGATATAGCAGACATGTTTGAAGCCTTGTGGAGGCCCGCAAAGAAGTAGGATCCTCTTCGTAAAAGATTTTTTAATAACATAAAATATCTGAGTCTAATATGCGTTTTATGTCTCAACCTTGCAACAGCCAGAACTATTATTAGTTTTAGAATTCGTTTTGGCTTTTGGATCGTCGGATTTTCACACAAACGTGAAAACTTTTATCATAGACGCTGTCATTTGGTATGCTGCAATCATGTGTTTTTCTTTTGATTTCAACTGACCAACTGTCTTTGGGAAGCACAAGGGTGCGCAGAGATCTCCTCTGGCTAGTTTTGATGTATTCACGATCAGCAATTATGGCTGTTCCTTATTTAGCCACATATTCTGGAAATTAAACACAGATAATATGTGTTTGATGTTTGATTTCTGTGCTGCAGAGTGGTAGGCTTTTCGAACTTCCAATTCATAAAAAGAAGGGGAGAGTGTTGGGAAATGCGTTCTTCTATTGGGGCAATGTTTGAGTACAGTTATCCTTCGAAGGTTTGAGCTTGATTGAGTGCGGTATCTGCTTGGAGGAAGCCTCTTCCCCAGTCTATGCCGAACCATTCGAAGTAGTATAGATATCCTGGAACGTCAAGTGCCAAGGAGCCATCAGATGGAAGTGGAAGACCAGCTGCTGCAACCTTAAGGATGCTTTCCATGGTCTCTTGGCGCACATTTGGATATGATTGTAGCACTAGGGCTGCCATTCCTGAGACATGGGGTGTTGCCATGCTTGTACCCCAAGCATAATAGTACCCAATAACTGGGCTTAGATAGGGCTTGTGTGGTCCTACAATGGCACAACCTGGAGCTGTCACATCTAGATACCAGGATTTTTGGTCAAGGTCTTTGTTTGGTCTTGAGCTGCCGTAGTCAAGGTAGAGATGCCAGTTGTTTCCCCAATAATCTGGGCTGTTGAGTGTCTCATCCACGTCGTACAGCCACCATCTCGCTGGATAGCCTATCCACCCTTCTGTCCACCCAGCCATGGCGCAAGATATGACTTGAGGATATGCTCCAGGGTAATCCATTCCGTCATATCCTGCGTTTCCTGCAGCAGCAACCACTATCACATCTTTCTTGATAGCATATTTTATTGCTTGCTCAATCATTCGAGATGGGTTGGCTCCGCCCAGACTCATACTTATGATCACAGGGCCATCTAGAGTCTCAGCTAGGTCGGCTACGTAGTAGATTCCTGCTGCAACCATTTCGTCAGTGCCGCCACGGAAGTAAGCTGTTCCTCCTGGATAGGGAACCAACCAAGCATCTAAGACAAGCACTGGAATAATGGTTGCTTTCGGCGCTACACCTTTGACCCAGAACAAGTCACCATAGTTGTAGCCTACAATCGTGCTTGTTACATGAGTGCCGTGACCAGAACCCTCAAAGGGCTTAGTTATGAATCCTCTGTCGTCACGAAGAGGACCCATCCAGAAGCCATCATCCCACCAGATGTCATGAGTGAAGCCTATGCCCAGCTGCCATGCGATATTTGCTTGTGGGAAGAAATATGGCCACATCTCTAACAAGCCTGTGTCCAGAACCGCTACGTATACGCCCTCACCATCGTTGTCAACGTCAGCGTCGATCATGTCAATCCAGAAAGGCGTCTCCTCGTGAAGGTTCTCAGCAGCTACCATTGAATCTTCGTCCAGCTCATATGCAAGTACCTCTCTGTACATCAATGTATCGAACGTCAGTTGCAGACTGCTTGGGCCTGTGTCCTTCGCACCTACAATTGGAGCCATTGCAAACGCAAGTAACACCAATATTAGCACTAATGATGTCTTTTTCAATCCATTCTTCTCCTTTATCAGTGTCATACACTAAGCATTCTTTTTTAATTTCAATCTTATGGAACTAATATCTATAACACATGTCAATGTACATCTAGCTTTCAAAATTTCCAAATAGAAAATTTCACCCCAACTATTTCACAAAATCTCTGTCGAAGCTGCTTCGAACAAGCAATCTCTAAGGAGTCTAAGCATGTTTCCCTACTTTGAAAAAACGGATAAAAGATTGAAAACGATCGGATGTCGAATAGAAGTATTTTCCACAAATCTATTATAACTAGATGACACAAGATACTGATGCTAGAATTATAGCAAGAAAAAAAGAAAGGAGAGAGAGTTTTCGAAATGACAAGAACTAAGGCGTTTACTCAAGTGCTAGTTGCTCTGCTCGTATTAGCAATATTCAGTGCACTACCGATAGCAATGGGCGCGCACACAACATTTTCCGTCGGAGATCTCTACACAGTTCGGGACGAAACATTCTTCTCAGACTCGCCAGGAGTCGGAGGTCAAACAAAAAATGATTTCAGCGGTGGGGCGCTCACATTCGACATGGATATGATAAACGTGGAGAATATCGAGAGGGATGGAAGAAGCACATGGGTGGCAGTTATAGACACGGGTATGCTGCCAAACTGGGATTACTTTTTCCCAAAAGCAAGAATTGAAGGTGATTTAGCCATCGGATTCTATGAAGATCCGGTAACAGGCGACTTTTATGAGACCGACTGGGATATTGCCCTTTCCGGACACGGAACTCACGTAGCAAGCACAATCATCGGCTACAACTACAGAGGATACCCAATTGATGGTGTTGCACCTTTGGCAAAGATTATTCCAATCAAAGTGCTCTGGTGGGGATACGCTGGATCTAGCACAGCATCAGGTTCAACTAGAATGGTGAAAGCAGGGATTGACCATGTGACGGCAATCAAAGAGGCTAATCCAGAAATGAAAATCGTGATTAACCTGAGCTTAGGAGCTGGAGTTCCTATATCTGATGTTGAAAATGCTATAAATAACGCCATTGACCACGGAATTATAGTGGTTGCTGCTGCAGGAAACGCAGGATATGACGGAATGGACTGGCCAGGTGCATATCCCCAAGTAATATCAGCTGGATGGGCTGGCTGGACAGAACAATGGTATGGCCCAAGCATTCCCAACTATGACTGGTGGCTTGAAGATGTACCAGAAAATCTTATGACACCCTGCGTGTGGTCAGAAGTTTATGGTACTGCTGCTGGCACACAGGTGTACATGGATGTTCGAAGCGGTCGTGAGTTACCAGATCAAGACCTAGACGTTGTTGCTCCAGGAGCTTGGGTACATGGTCCATACTGGACTCCCCTCTGGGGGCCACTCCCCGACGACCCACGACAGTGCTATGCATGGGTTGGCGGAACCAGCATGGCTTCTCCACATGTCGCTGGAACTGCTGCTTTGATGTTACAGAAGAAAGGTAGGCCACTGGTTCAAAGCGAAATTGAAACTATACTCGAAGCCACAGCCGACATTGCTCCAGTTACTTTCCCAAACGCTTGGCCAGGTCTCCAACCATATATGGCGATATTCCTTTGGCCTTCGTGGTTCCTCGTCTATATGGATTGGGACTTAGATGCGGTAGGCGAAGGATTCCTTCGAGCAGACGCAGCTGTTGCAATGGCTGGGTAAACACAGCAACCTACAAATATCATTCCCCTCTTTTTTTTTATCAAAGCAGCTGAAAGTGAAGGGAGAGGTAATAGAAATCATGAAAAAAAGTGGTTTTATTTACGGGCAAAAGTCATTTTGGACATGTTTTTTTCTATCGTTTCTCCTTTGCACAGCAACGCTACATGTTCAGCCTGCTTCATGCCAACTAGCTGGAACCATTTCTGGCAGAGTTACCGATTCAAATACAGGCACGGGAGTAGCAGATGCAACGATAACGGCTAAAGGACTATCACAAAAATCTAACACGACAGATATAGATGGATACTACACGATTTCGAACCTCCTGCCAGGAGATTATGCTGTTACCGCAACAGCATCTGGATATGCAAGTGAGTCAGAAACTGCCATTGTATACTCTGAAGTAACTACTCCAGTCAATTTTGACCTGCATATGCTTTCCATTATCGGCAAAGTCTATGACGCTATGACCCCTAACATTGGAATAGCTCAGGCAAACGTGACTGCAGACAGCTACTCTATTTTAACCAACTTGACCGGTTACTACCAGCTTGTAGATATGCCAGCAGGAGACTACGAGGTTACCGCAGCAGCACCAGGATACGCCAGCCAGTCGAAACAAGCAACAGTATCTCTTGGAACGCCTGATGTTGTAGACTTCGCAATGGAACAGGTACCTCCTGGAACGATTGAAGGAACGATCACCGACGCTTCCTCTGGATTGCAAATAGACTACGCGTCTGTGTTTGCTTACGCATCAGCTATAGAGATGTCTAACCAGACTGACCAGAATGGGCATTATACGATCGAGGAGTTACCAGCTTGGCCATCATGGAATGTCGAAGCATATGCGCCGGGTTACATCAGCCAGTCAAAAATCGTTGCTGTGGATTCCGGAGTCACTGTCACTGTTGATTTCGTGCTTGAACCTTTTGGAGCAGTTGACGGTGTGGTCACGGATAGTTCTACAGGTCTGCCTGTCGCAGAAGCTGTTGTTAGGGCAGGCGAATACCTCAACACAACTGATACAAACGGATATTATCTCCTTTCGGACGTAGTGGAAGAAACATACACGGTTACAGCAGCAGCACCAGGATACGCCAGCCAATCAGAGGAAAGAAAAAAAGTGTGGGCTGGAGAAGTCACTACAGTAAACTTTCAGTTGGAGCCCGTTCCCCCTGGTAAGATTATCGGTAACGTTACTGATATTAGAACTGGAGAACAGATAGCAGGCGCCACTGTGACAGCCAATGACTATTCCAATACTACAGACACTAACGGAAACTACGTGATATCCAGCGTGCCAGTTTGGACCTACACAGTCACAGCCTCAGCACCTGGATATGTCAGCAACAATGTCACACGAACTGTGCCTCCCGCCGGAAATGTAACGGCTGACTTTGAGCTTTGCCCATTCACAAGAGTCTACGTGGAACCATATTTCACCTCTGGTAAAACAAGCCAAAATTTCACCATAAAAGTAAAAATTTCTGAGGCCAGAATCACTTACAAGTGGAGATTTTATCTCATATGGAACGCGAGCCTCT
>Ga0209635_10000837_pt1 | contig 22251 bp, 24 predicted proteins | sample DeeMarSWOR230_32_FD_187463 | JGI IMG/M metagenome (GOLD analysis project Ga0209635, IMG submission 187463) | Marine sediment microbial communities from White Oak River estuary, North Carolina - WOR-2-30_32 (SPAdes) (version 2) | ecosystem: Environmental > Aquatic > Marine > Intertidal zone >...
CCGCCCTTCCCTCATCTAACACTCCGATCCCTCTTTCCTTCTCGCTTATCGCTCTTTGGGGACACAGCAAACTGCAGCCACCACATCCATGGCAAAGTTCTGGAAAAGTGAGCACCTCTTTCTTCAAAACCACGACGGCATTGTAAGCACAAACCTTGGCACATTCGCCACAGAGAGTACATTTTCTCTGGTCAACATCAGGGATAAGCAGGCTAACCGGTCGGCTTTTCTCGATTTCCACTCTCAAAAAGATCTGAGCGTTCGGCTCCTCCACATCACAGTCTAGGAACTGGACACTCTGCGATTTCTCACCGGATAGGAAAAGGGCAAGATTAGTGGCAACCGTTGTCTTGCCGGTCCCTCCTTTCCCGCTGGCAATGGAGATGATCATTGGTAAACGTTTCTCGAAAATATATTTTCACTTATTTGGATACTTAATGGCAATGGCTCCTTGAGGGCATTGTTTCACACAGGCTAAGCAGGCTGTGCATTTACTCAAATCAATTTTAGCGAACTCATTGACTGAAATTGCCCCCACTGGACACACCTCACAGCAGAGCCCACAGCCTGTGCATTCTTCCTCGTCCACAATAGCCACAGCCCTTTCCGGACTGATTATCTTTTGACCTTCAATCTTCTGCCTGATTATCTCCAACCGCTGGGAGACAATTCGAGTACGCTGTCTTAAAAGCTTCAACTCTTCTTCTGAATTTAGCCCAGAAAGGTTGGTCGAGGTTCTGTTGAATTTTTTCTCTCCTATCCGATTTATAAACCCGCCTCCTCTTCTGCCCCTTGTGCCAAATGAGTTATATCTTCTCACCTTTCCCCTCTTTTCTGGATGGTTGATCACCTACCTCTCCTGCAGACTCCATCGTCAGAGCAAGGAGGGGTAGAGCATCGCTCTTCCCGTCCGCAACATGTGGTTCCGTGAGGGGAAGAATCTCTCATAACAATAGAGCCAGGAGAGGAGATCAATCTCAGCATTTTCTTCGAACCACAGTGGGGACAAACGGGTAATTCTTCCTGTTTGAAGTTCCTATGTAAGATTTCTGATACCTTCCCGCAATCCTCACATCGATACTCATATATTGGCATAGGTCTTTCTCCTCGCAACTCGCACTGATGACGTGGAAGTCACCCGACACCTGAATACGAAGAGCGCTTTTCAGGTTTCGGGTATCGAATCAGGATCAAGAATTACTATAGTCTAACTCTCGTCTCTATTCTCTCACCATCTTGCTTCCGCATTTGGGACATTCCACTTCATAACATGGACCGCCTCTTGAATGGGGAACTTTGGCTCCGCAGGAAGGACACACGCAGTTTCCCACAGGTCCTGCTCCTGGGCGGTTGCCACCCATACGACCTCTGCCCGCCCCACGTCCCATTCCTTCACCTCTTCCGGTTCCGGGTCCCTGACCCGAAGGTCCTGTTCCGTCGCCTCTTGGCATCTTATCATCACTCCTTTCTTATATGCCTTTTCATTAACCTTGATTTCACAATCCAAGGCTTAGGGAGTGGTTATTCAGGATCGTCATGACGGTGCTCCGGATGATCACATTCGTCCTTCTCAATCCCATAACCTCTTCCCGACCCTGGTCTGCACAAACTTTCCCCTCCTTCAAGTGTCCCGGAAATCAGCTTTTCTATCACCTCATCCACCCGACCGGTTACTCCCACCAGGGTCTGGATACTTTTCTCCGCAAAGAGAGCCTCAGCTCGTCTTCCCATTCCGCCGGCGATGATACAACTCACCCCTTTCTCGGAAAGATACTGAGGCAGAAATGCAGGCTGATGTCCGGGGTTTTCCACCACCTCCTTGCTTAAGATCTTTTCCCATTCGATCTCCACAATTGTAAAACTAGGACAGCGTCCAAAATGAGCAGAAACGTATTCACCATCTGTCGAAATTGCTACTTTCATGCTTTTGTGCTCCTTGTTTTAATACAAACGCATTAGATAAAATGTCATTGCGAGCGTAGCGAAGTCCCGCCGTTGGCGGGACCACGCCCTTCGGGCTCGCAATGACAATGTAAAAACATTTGGTGCATTTGCATTAGTTTTTCCCGCCTTGCCTCAACCCGAAATGACCTGGCACAGAGGAGTTAGAAAGTTCCTGCAGCTCACCGCTTTTGTATTTTGCTAAAGTCTCCTTGACGGTTCCGGAGGCGCCTTGATATATCCTTATGTTGGCGGCTTTTAGCGTCTGGAAGGCATTGGGTCCCACATTTCCAGTTATCACTGCCACTGCACTTTTGTCAGAAATGATTTGTGCCGCCTGGGGACCTGCGCCTCCCATGGCATCTGCGGCTGGATTTAAAACAGCCTCAAATTTCTCTGTTTCCGGATCAATGATGACAAAATAGGCACATCTCCCGAACCGAAGATCAACCAAAGCTTCAATATTGTCTCCCTGAGAGGTTATGGCTATTTTCACAATTTCCCCTTTCTTTTTTTGTGAAGGGAGGAGGAAGAGAATTTTCCCCTCCTCCCTTTTTTTGTTTCTCTACTTCTTCTTCTCCTGCTTTTCCTGCTTTCCCAGCTCGGCCATTCGCTCCTGAATGGCTTTCATCTCCTCTTCTAAGGAAGCAAGTTCATCCTGCAGGAATTTCTTCTCCTCCTCAGCCGTGGGCTTAGGATAGGCTGGAGGATAAGCTGGGGGATATTGTGGATAGGCTGGGGCATAAGGGGGATAGCCAGAAAATCCTGCTCTCCACCCCCAACCTCGTCCTCTTCCAAATCCTCGACCTCTGCCTGCTCCATACCAACCCCGCCCAGGAATAGGGTTAAGATATCCGGGCATAGGGTATCCGGCACAATACCCTGCAGCTCGACCTGTCATGGGTCCCAAACCCCAAGGGCCGGTTCTGTCTCCACCTGGCATATCAGTCACCTCCTCTCTTTTGGTTAATAACAATGATTTTCATCTAATAGTATCCCCCATATGGCGGCATCGCGTAAGGATATGCCCCATATGGAACCCCCCATCCAGGTCCAAAGCCAAATCCCCACCAGCCTCGACCGCGACCCCTACCTCTCCCCAAGCCAAATCCTCCCCACCCACGTCCCCTTCCAAAGAAGCGACCTCTTCCACCACCCCGGGGGAAACCGCCTCTACCCACTCCGTACCAACCACGACCGGGAATGGGATTGAGATACCCGGGAACAGGGTAGCCGGCGCAAAAGCCAGCAGCTCGACCTGTCATAGGACCAAACCCTGAAGGACCAGTTCCATCTCCAAACGGCATATCAGCCACCTCCTTTCTTTTCTAAAACATCTTTAGGTTTTAAATTTTTTATGATTTGATCAACCATCTCGTTAAATACTTTGACAGCTTGTGAATCTTTCCGTTCCCAAACAAAAGGTTTGCCTTCATCTCCGTACGAAACTATCTCTGTCTCAAAGGGGATTTTGCCCAGAAACGGAACATTCATTTCCTTGGCAGCTTTTTCTCCTCCACCGGTCTTAAATAGGTCGGTTCTCTTACCACAATAAGGACAGATGAAACCACTCATATTTTCCACAACCCCCAAAACAGGCAGACCCAACTTTTTGGCGAAGTTGACCGCCTTGCGGGAGTCCAGCAAAGCCACCTCCTGAGGGGTGGTCACCACGATAACCCCATCTATATCCTTGATCAATTGAGCGATGGATAATGGCTCATCGCCCGTTCCCGGCGGAGAGTCGATTATCAAGAAATCCAGCTCGCCCCAATCCACCTCTTCCAAAAACTGTTGGATAGCTTTCATCTTGAGAGGGCCACGCCATATTACCGGACTTTCCTTATTACCTATAAGAAAACCCATAGATACCACTTTCAAATTGGTGGCATAGTAGGCAACGGGTTGAATCTTTCTTCCATCTCCGACTAAAGGCATACCTTCAAGCCCCAGCATAGTGGGAATGCATGGACCATGAATATCAATATCCAGAAGGCCCACCTGCATAGCTTTTTGTTCTAACCCTAAAGCCAAGTTGACTGCAATTGTGCTTTTTCCTACCCCACCTTTGTTGCTCATCACCAATATTTTATGGCGAATATTTTGAATGTTTTGGCTAAGGTTTGTTTTTTCTTTCTGTTCCATAGCCTCCTCATCTTGCTAAAAGTGTTATCCTCTCATTTTCTTCCGCCTCTATAGCATCTTCCTCTTCTCCAACCTCTGCCCGGACCGTAACCTCTTCCCCAGCCAGAAGGATAAATGTTTACACTCCCGCAGGAGGGGCAAGCTGGAGGTAATGTGGCGCCAGGCGAGAGGTCCCAGGTAATATCGCAATTATCGCATGTATGGGGGCCAGCCATGACGAAATCACCCCCCTCTACCCTTACGGCCTTGGCATTGACAAGAGCATCAGCAATCTTTCCTCGGGCTGAAGTCAGCACTCTCCCGAACGTGGCTCGGGACACATTCATTTTCTGTGCGGCATCTTTCTGATGCAAACCCTCGAGGTCTGCCAGCCTGAGGGCCTCGTGTTCCTCGAAAGTCAGAACCACCTCCTCTAAAGCTGCAAGTGGTATTCCTCTTGGTTTGAAGTATGTTGAACTTGGCTGTGCCCGAACCCAACGGAATCTTCTCGGTCTGGGCATTATCTCTCCTTAAGAAGAGTTATGAGCATATGCTCATAACTATTTACGGCACCATTTCCAGAATGTTTAGCTTTTATGAAGGATTTTTAATTTTTCTTGATTGGTTGGAAAAAGCCATAAGGGCGGGATGAATTCCCGCCCCTATGTCACACAAGAACTAGTTTATCATAGGGCAGGGCATTCAGCCCTGCCGATGGAATTTCAGGACAATGTGATAACAACTGTAGGATTTCTTTTAAAACTCGACCCTGCCTTCCAGGGCATTTGCCAGGGTGGTCTGGTCGGCGTATTCCAAGTCACCGCCTGCTGGAAGCCCGCGGGCGATGCGGGTCACTTTTATGCCTAATGGTTTTATCAGCTTGGAAAGATAGACCGCAGTTGCCTCCCCCTCAGTGCTGGGATTGGTGGCGACGATCACCTCTTTAACTTGTTTATCCTTCAACCTGGAAAGAAGCTCTTTGATTTTAAGATCATCCGGACCCACCCCGTCCAGAGGGGAAAGCACCCCTCCCAGAACGTGATACAATCCTTTATACTGATTGGTCTTCTCCAGAGCCACCACATCGTTTGCCTCCTCCACCACACATATCATGGATCTATCTCTTTTTTCATCCTTACATATCTTACAGGGATCTTCCTCGGTAATGTCGAAACAGACAGAACAATAACTAACCTTACTTTTAACGTCTAATATGGCTTGCGCTAAAGCCTCCGCCTCTTCTTTTCGTTGTTTTAAGACAAAGAACGCCATCCTCTGGGCGGTCTTTTTCCCGATTCCCGGAAACTTGGAGAATTCCTCAATAAGTTTTTCTATCGAATCAACCATAGTGCTTTTTGAAAGAGAGCCTCAAGACCTCTTATTTTCTTATAATCAAATTGGAAAGTCTTGATTGTGGCGTGGACAATATCCATTTGAAAGTTTTGCGAAATGTACGAATAAATAAATCGAGAAGAAACCATCCCCATTCTATTCACATTCGCTCACCCGATTGATTTTAGAATGGCAGCCCTGGTATCTTCAAACCTCCGGTAAGTTTTGCCATATCCTCTGCTTGAAGTTCTTGAGCTTTCTCTTTTGCCTGGTTTACTGCGGCAACGATAAGATCCTCCAGCATCTCCACATCGTCTTTATTGACCACCTCCGGATCGATCTTCACTTCCAATATCTCCTGTTTCCCGTTAGCCACCACCCTAACCATACCTCCACCGGCGGTTCCCTCCACGGTTTTGTTCGCCAGCTCCTCCTGAATTTTCTCCATCTCCTGCTGTATCTTCTGCATCTGTTTCATTATGTTGCCAAAACCTTTCGCCATCTTTTTCTCCTTTTGCGCTAAAGTGTAAAGAATCGATTTTCAACCATCCGTGCTTTATCAGATGATCTCTCCTTCGAAAGTATCCATAATGCTTTTTATCAAGGGGTCTTTGGTCACCTTATGCCGTCCGGCAGTCGATTTCAAATCCCCCGACTTTGCAGGGGAAGACATCTTCGCCTCATTCAATTCGAATTTCAATCCCAACGGCTGGTCAAAAACTTCCCCCAATGCTTTCTGTATCAGATTGAAGTTCTCCTTTCTCTCTGCCTGTTTTTTGTGAAAATTTCTTCCATTGTGAAACTCGACGGTAAGGGTCTCATCTTCCATCCTCATAATCTCCCCTTCTTTAAGCAGACTCCACAAAGATAGTTTGGCCTTCTTTATCTTTCCCAACACCTCAGTCCATCGGTTTTGTATATGCTCCAATGAAAGTTGTTCGACATTAACAGAGGGGTTTTGTTCCTGAGCAGGGGAAGAAGGCTTTTCCTGTTTTTTGATCGATTGACTATCTGCAGTAAATTTATGTGACTGAGCGGGGGAGGTCTCCGATTTTCTCACATCATTGGAATAGCCGCATCCTGGTTGTTGTCCTTCAAGGAGATTTAACTTGTCCAGAACTTCTGCTAAGCTAACTGAAGATTCCATCTTCAAAAGCTTCATCAAAGTCATCTCCAGAAGTATTCGAGGATCGGAAGCTCTCTTTAAATTCTGGTTCAAATCCGCCACCACCTTGATCATTCGAAGAAGATCCACCTCTGAAAACGTCGACGATTTTTCCTTGTATTTTTGGATGAAATTTTCCGAGAGATCGAAAAGCACGTTTGATTCCCCGCTCACCTTTGCCACTAAAAGATTTCGCAGGTGTTGAAGCAGGCTGTTTACAAATTCGGGCAAATCTATCCCGGAATCTATCAATTGATTTAGAATCGAAATCCCTTTGGTGGCGTTTTTTTCTCCTACGGCATCGGTTATCTCAAAAAGCCTCTCCTGATCCACCAAACCCAGGGTTTCGGTAACCATCTGCGAAGTGATGCTCGTTTTCTTCACTTTTTCTGATTTACCCTCATCGCCATAAGCTATAACCTGATCTAAAAGTGACAGAACGTCCCTTAAGCTTCCATCGGCCCTTCGAGCCAATATGTAGGACGCCTCCTTTTCTATGTTGAGGTTTTCCTTTTTGGCAATATTTTCGATGGTTTTGACCAGATCATTCGTGGGTATCCGACGGAAATCAAATCTTTGGCATCGGGAAAGCACGGTCTGGGGCAGTTTATGGGGTTCTGTGGTGGCAAAGATGAAGATGGCATGTGTTGGTGGTTCCTCCAAAGTCTTCAAAAGTGCGTTGAAGGCGGAGTCTGAAAGCATGTGCACCTCATCGATGATGTAGACTTTGTATTTCTGCTGGCTGGGAACGTACCTGATGTTTTCTCTCAAAGTTCTTATATCATCCACGCTATTGTTGGAAGCCCCATCTATCTCCATCACATCCAGTCCTCTGCCGATGGTGATCTCCCTGCAGGAATCACAAAGATTACATGGCTGGGGTGTAGGTCCCTCTTTGCAATTTAGAGCTTTTGCCAAAATTCTTGCCACCGTGGTTTTGCCGGTTCCTCTGGGACCGGCAAAAAGGTAGGCATGAGAAATACGGTTGGTTTGAATGGCATGTTTCAAGGTGGTGGTAACATGGGATTGCCCCACCACTTCATCAAAACTCTGGGGCCTGTATTTCCTTGCCATCACCAGATAAGTCATCTTTCTTTCCTTTGAATTGGGCCTCTACTTTTTGTACCGTGAACCATGAACTATGAACCGTGAACCAATCCCGCCAAAGGCGGGACTTTCCCGTGCACCCACCTTCGATTCCTGCCTTTTGAGGAAGCCTGGGCAGCCAACTCCAACCAGGCTCTCCCGCGGCACACTCAAGGATTCGTCTACCGTTGCTACCTTCCGGTCCTGGCGGGGTTCGGCGAGCTTGGGTTGCGCAGGACCTGATCTTCAACGTCACACACCCAACCTCCCACCAGAAGACAAAAAACCTCAGGTGGGAATTCGATCCCGGTATAGCGGATTCCGGGTTACAGGGCACCGCTAACTCCCCATCTAGCACGGGAAAAAATTGCAAAGCAATTTTTTGTTCACAGAATACAGTTACAGTTCACAGCAAAACCTATCTCATTGTTTTCATTAAAGCACTTATGGACCTAGCCAGGGCATTACAACCTTCTTAGGTTTTCTTGTATTCTTCACTTGAGATGTATCGCGCTTCCAACGCAGTTTCCAATATTGGAATACATTCATAAACCGATCCTCTGGCCCGTTTCAAAAAATTCTGGAACTCCTCTTTTGTAAGACCACTTCCTTCCGCGATATTTAAAACCACCGATGAAGCTACTCGCCTGAACTGTGACCTCAATCCGAAGATCTCATCTTTAGGAAACCTCTTCGTCAGTTTGTATATGTCCTTCGCAAACTCCAAAGAGTCCCTGTAAACCTTCAGATTTTCGAAACTAAACACTACGAAATTACCGTCTTCTGTTTTCTGTGAACTGTAAACCAGAAATTTGTCCCGCTTTGCGGGGCAAATTTCTGGAGCAGAGCGGGCTCGAACCGCCGACCTGTACCTTGCGAAGGTACCGCTCTCCCAACTGAGCTACTGCCCCGGGAATTCAGTTCACGGTTTTTGGTTCATGATTCATAGTGAAAACCAAAAACAAAATCATTATAATGATTTTAATGATGAGCGCAAGAGTTTTTTGTCTTGCATTTTCGATCACTCTGTGGCAGGAAAAGTAGGGGCGAACATTCAGGTTCGCCCAAATGCGGGTGGAGCTGAAGTTCCACCCCTACATTTCCACAGCCATAGGTCGAATATGCCTGCCAGCCATGGGTCGTAGACCTATTCGACGTAGTTTCGGGGGGCAATTTCTTCCCATAGCTGATTTGCTTTTTCCCTTAATTCCGCCAAACCTCTATTATTCCTGATAACAAAATCAGCTAATCTCTTCTTAGTTATCTCCGGAAGCTGGGATTTGATTCGATCCAAAGCCTCCCTTTTGGAATAACCCTTTTCCCTTTGCAATCTCTTGATCTTATTCTCCCTTTTGGATTCGACAAAGATAAGGTAGTTCAGTTCTTTTTCCAACCCCCATTCAACGATCAAAGCCGCATCCACTACCACCACCGCCTGTGGGTCTTTTTTCTTTAGGTTCTCAATTTTCTTTCTTAAACCTTTCAACAAATATGGGTGGATGATCTTATTTAATCTATCTTTTGCGTCTTTTGATGCGAAGGCGATTTCTCCTAATTTGCGCCGATTTAGCGTCCCATTTTTATTCAGAATTTTTGCACCAAAGCTGCGTACCAATTTATTTGAAACCCTTCTGTTCTTCTCCACTATCTCTTTTCCAATCTCATCGCCTGAGAGGATAGTTGCGCCCTTTTTTTGAAAGACCTTAGCTACCTCGGTCTTTCCGCAAGCGATGCCTCCTGTTACTCCAATTAAAAGCATAGTTAAAATAAGATTGGTCAACGGATGCAGTGGATTTAACGGATAACTGCTTTTCGCCGTGCCTTCATCCGTTCCATCCGTTTAATCCGTTGGCCGTTGCCTATTTCGCCTCCAGCCAATTTTTTCCCACATTTATATCCACTTTAATAGGCACTTCTAACTGGACTGTATTTTCCATCTTATCCCTTACCGTCTCTTTGATCTCATCCAATTCATCTTTGTGGACTTCAAATACCAGTTCATCATGCACCTGGAGGATCATCTCGGATTTATATTTTTTCAAAATCTTGTCGATGCCGATCATCACCACCTTGATCAGATCAGCTGCGGAACCCTGTATGGGAGTGTTGATGGCGGTCCTTTCGGCAAATTCTCTTTTTTGTCTGTTTGAACTGTTGATCTCCGGTATATATCTTCTCCTTCCCAGAAGGGTGGTGACAAATCCTTGTTCTCTGGCAAGCTCAATCATCTCATCAATGTAGGATTTCACCCGGGGGTATCTTTTGAAATAAACGTCGATGAACATGGCGGCCTCCTGGACGGTCATGTTGGTCTGTTGCGAAAGCCCGTAAGCACTCACCCCATAGATGATGGCAAAATTGGTGGTCTTGGCGATGGCTCTCTCCTCTGGAGTCACCCGGTCTATGCGGACGCCGAAGACCTCGCTGGCAGTGCGATTATGTATATCCTCTCCTTTTTTGAAGGAGTTCATCAGAGTATGATCGCCAGAGAAATGTGCCAGAATTCTCAGCTCCACCTGGGAATAGTCGGCAGACATAATAAGAAAATTTTTGTTCCTCGGTATGAAAGCTTTTCTGATCTGTTTCCCCAAATCAGTTCGAATGGGGATGTTCTGTAAATTGGGATCGGAGGAAGAGAGTCTTCCGGTTGCGGTCACCGTTTGATTGAAGGAGGTGTGAATTCTTTTGGTCCTCTTATTCACCAGCCTGGGAAGGGCATCGATATAGGTTGACTTTAATTTTGAAAGCTGGCGATACTCCAAAAGAACTGCAGGCAAAGGATGCTCTTTGGCTAAAGTCTCCAGCACTCCAATATCTGTGGACAAGCCAGTCTTCTTGGCAGTTTTGCGCACGGAGGGGAGTTTGAGATCCTCAAAAAGAATTTGGCTTAGTTGCTGGGGGGAATTAATATTGAATCTCTTCCCTGCCAGATCATAAATCCGCAAACTTAGCTCTTCAGATTGTTCTTCCAACTGCTTTGATAATTTCTTGAGATGCTCCACATCGATGGATACACCGACCATCTCCATCTCCGCCAGCACCTCAAGTAGGGGAAGCTCCACCTCAAAAAACAATTTTTCTAAAGAGAGTAGACTCAGCTTGGGACCGAAAATTTCCTTCAGCCGCAGAGTGAAATCAACATCCTCACAGGAATAGTTGCAGGCATCTTTCACCGGCACTTCAGCAAAGTTTTTTTGTTTTTTGCCGCTGCCGATCAGATCGGATATGGGAATCATCTTATGATCCAGATGCTCCAGAACAAGATAGTTCAGATTGTGCTGTCTGAATGAAGGATTCAAAAGATAGGATGCCACCATGGTATCGAAATGTATCCCCTTTAGCTCTATTTCATATCGTCTGAGCACCTCCAGATCATATTTTAAGTTGTGTCCTACCTTTTTAATGCTCTCTTCTTCTAAGATTTCCTTGAGATTCTCTATCACAAAAGCTAACTTTAAATTGTTTTTTTTGTCAGAATTACCAACCGGAACATAATAGGCTTCCTTTTCTTTGCGGGAGAAAGATATTCCCACCAGCTCAGCATCGATAGGGTTCACATCCGTGGTCTCGGTGTCTAAGGCAAACTCGCCAGCCTTCTTCAGCTCAGAAACAAGCGTTCTGAATCCGCTTTCCGATTTGATACTCTGGTAGTTTACTTCCTCCTCCTTCTCCATTGAACTGATCTCACGCAAAAGTCTGGTGAATTCCAACTCTTTGAAGAGCTCCTTTAAACGGGGTAAATTAAAATCTTTTCTCTTCATCTGGGAAAGGTCCAACTTGAAAGGCACATTGGTATCTATGGTGACCAGCCGTTTTGACAGACGAGCCAGATCAGCGTGTTCCTTTAAACCTTTCTGGACGTTTTTCCTTTTCACCAACTCTGCGTTCTTCAAAACGTTTTCCAAGCTCCCGAACTTTTTGATAAGCTCCAGCGCGGTTTTTTCGCCTATCCCGGGAACGCCAGGGACATTATCAGACGTATCTCCCATCAAAGCCAAAAACTCAGTTACCTTCTCCGGCGGCACCCCCAATTTTTCCTCCACCCCTTTTTCATCTAAAAGTTCAGGCTCCTCTCCTCCTCTTCTGGGATTTAAGACCTTGACATCTTCATCCACCAATTGAAGAAAATCTTTGTCCCCGGTAACTAAAATCACTTCCATCCCTTCTTTTTTGGCTTTTTTCGCTAAAGTTCCCATCAGATCGTCCGCCTCAAACCCCTCCGCCTCCAAGATGGGTAAATTGATGCTTTCGGTGACCTCCCTTATTCGGGGAAGCTGTTCTGACATCTCTGCGGGCATCTTGGCGCGGGTGGATTTGTAATCTTTAAATATCTCGTGCCGGAAGGTGGGTGCCTTGGTGTCGAAGACTACCGCCATGAAGTCCGGATTTTCCTCTCTTAAGATCTTCAGAAGAGAGTTGGTGAAGCCGAAAACGGCGGAGGTGTTCTCGCCTTTGGAGTTGATCAAAGGATTTCGAATAAAGGCAAAGTAGGACCTGTATGCCAAAGCTGATCCATCAATTAAAAACAGACGCTTTCTTCTGGGCATGATTTATCTTATTTGAATGCGATTTTGGATTGCACCCGAAATGCTCACATCCGAAAATACCATCATTTTTCTTTCTCGTCAACAGATTTTACGTTGGAATCTGCAACGGAAGGGGTAGTCATAGGCTTTAGCCTGCGGGGCGTAAAAAAAATGGCTAAGCTCCTCGGAACCATACAATTGTGGTTGCCTGATTCATCAGGCTGAATGAATTGAATCTTACGATTAAAAAAACTGTGGCGCAAGCTCAGAAGAACCTGCGCCACAATTCTTAATTCGCTCAAAACTTCGGCAACTTATTTTTGGCTATTTTATCAGGTGATCCAATATGAAGACATAAGATCGGGTGAAATCTTCTATCAACAGACTTTTTTGGGCGCCCCCGTGTCCGGATTTTGTCTGTTCAAAGTAGAGCACGTCCTTGCCCAGTTGCTTTAACACATAACCGAATCGGCGAGGATCGCCAGGGAAGACGCGCGGATCGTGAAACCCGGCAGTGACCAGAATCGGTCTGGAGACATTCTGTGCATAAAAGATGGGGGAAAGCTTTTGAGTTAACTCACTGCCCACAGGTCCCATCTCCTTTTCCCATCCGGCACTGAAGGTAACATCTCCATGAGTGGTCGAATAGTCAACGTCTGCCACTCCCACTTCTGAGACCACACAGGCAAATTTATTGGGATAATTGGTGGCAAGATAATTTACCGTATAACCTCCATAGGAAGCTCCCCAGATGGCGATTCTGTCAGGGTTGGACCACTTCTCATTTATCAAATAGTCGATAGCGGCAATATCATCCTCTAATGCGGAGAAGCGTCCCTCCAGGTTATCTGCCTCCTCCCAGGCGGGTCCGTATCCGGATGAACCTCGAACATTGGGGAACATCATGATCAGGCCGCGGCTTAAGGCAAAGGCTAGATTGCGCTGGAAGTAGGGACGACTCTGCTGTGGCGGACCCCCATGATAACTTACCACTGCTGGATTGTTCCCATCCTTCTTTGCATCCTTGGGCACATATAGCAATGCCGGGATCATGGTGCCGTCTTTGGAGGGATAACGAATGACTTTAACCTCCATTTTGGAAAAATCGAATCCAAAGGTGGATATGGGAACCATCTGCTCAATGCGATCCCATCCCAGACGGAAGTGATAGAAAGTTGGAGGTACTGTGGGAGAGCTGTAACTGAATACCACGTCTCCATAGTCATTGGAAGACAGGTCAATGATCACTCCAATCTCAGGCTGGGGCAGTTCCACCAGTTTGCCCTGCAGGTCGAATGCCAACAGTTCGGTGTATCCGTCCTTGTTTACCGCTCCCACGGCGATGCCAACCTCCGGCATCCAGGAGAACTGATCGATCTCCAGTTTGGGATCATAGACCAGCTTGAGCTTCTTAGGGTTTTTGAGGTCAATCAGGGCAAACTTGGCAAACTCTTCCTCGGTTGACAGAGCGTCGCAATAGGTGAGCACCTTACCGTCCTGGGTGAACAATCCGCCATAGTACAATCCTACCTTGGTTATGTCCTTAACTTTCTTGGTCCCCTCATCTAGGACAAATAGCTGGCTTTCGGAGAAGCTCAGCCATCGGGTCAGGATCAGCTTACCATCCTGATAATCATCCGGCCCGAACCAGCCCGACTCAGTATACATTGTATCTATCTTGCCGGTGGAAATGGTGTATTTTACAAGGGTTTGAGTCTTGCGGTCATTGGATATGATGAAGAATTCGTCTTCGTTTTTGAACACCAAGCCTCGATACTGTATGGCAGGGTCTACAAGAAGGGGAATAAATTCCCCATCACGATCAAACTTATAGATGTCGAAATTCTCGTTCCCGTATTGATGCGTCGCCACCAGCACATACTTACCCGATGGATGTGGGTAATAGTAGCCGATGTTGATGCCCATATCCGCCCAGTTGTTGGGTGTAAGTTGATGCGGAAACTCCATCGGGGAGTCGATGTAGAAGAGTGCCTGGGTCTGGCCGGTAATGCGCATCAAGAAATAGTACCTGCCGGTGTTATCCAGCTTGGCGTCGGTTGCTAAGTCTACGCCCAACAAAAAACTAAGATCGTCGTAGGTTGATTGCCAGTGCCTGGAGCCTTTCAAGGCATCGTCGGTCACCTGATTACAGCTATCGATGTAGCTGAGGATGCGGGAGGTATCCTGTATGATCCAGGTGTCCGCCTCTTGAAGTATCTCCAGCACTCTCGGCTCCGCCCAAGTGATGGAGCAAAACATAAATACCCCCATTGCGACTAAAAGTAAAATAGTTTTAAACTTCATTTAACACCTCCTTGAAGTTTTAAATTCTCAACAAGATAGCAGATATGGTTTTGCTGGTCAAGAAAATCTTTTAAAGTCTTCCCATTTTTTCTTCACACGCAGGCTGAAGCTCACTTGTCATTTGAATTCATAAGGAAATCAACTGGCCTGCGGCTAAGTCCAATTGCTACCCCTTATCATAAATCGAGGTAAGTTTTAGCTTGACAAGTAAGAGGGATTATTTAGCTTGTAAAAAATTATCGACCTTTTATCAGGACAGAAATGTTAAAATCAAAAATTACCATCTTCTGGTTAGCTTTTCTCCTTCTTACTTCAACCGTTTCCGCAGCGGGACTTCCCGTCAAATTAAAAGCAGTGGATACACCGAATGATAAAGGCGGAAGCATCACCCTTACCTTTGAAGACCTGTCTGAAGATACCACAGTAGTCGAATATGAGATATTAAGATCAGCCATGGAAGACAACAGCTTTCAGTTGGTAGGGAAGATATCGTCAAAAGACACAAAATTCATCGACAACAGCGTGAAAGACGGGGTCGAATATCTCTATTTACTAAAAGTGGCCAAAGAGGACGATGTTTTGTTTTCAGCGGTTTTTGGACCGGTGACCTCCGGTGGGCAATGGTTTAATACTCAACGGATCAACGTCCTTTTGGGTCTGGTTATCTGTTTCCTATTCATCTTAGGATTCATCATATATGGAAAAAGGGGAAAGAAGCTTTACATCAGACCGATTGCTGGCTTGCAAGCGGTGGACAATGCCATCGGAAGAGCCACTGAGATGGGAAAGCCCATACTTTACTCCTCCGGTTTGGGAAAGATGGACCGGGTGGCAACCATGGCATCCATGAACATCTTATCCAGCGTGGCAGAGAAGACGGCAGAATACAATACCCCCCTGATCTTTCCTAACTATGATCCGGTAGTGATGACCACAGCTCAAGAAGTGGTCTTTGAGGCGTATTCAAAGACGGGACATCCGGAGGCGTATGATCCAGACAACATATTCTTTGTAACTCAGAGCCAGTTCGGTTATGCCGCAGCCGTGGACGGGATCATGACCCGCCAGCTTCCCGCCACCAATCTTTTTTTCGGAACTTTCGAAGCAGAGGCTCTAATTCTTGCCGAGACCGGGAATTCCGTTGGTGCGCTCCAGATCGCAGGCACGGACTCCACCATCCAGCTTTCTTTTTTTATTGTGGCATGCGATTACACCCTGATAGGTGAGGAGCTTTTTGTTGCCAGCGGTTATCTTACTAAAGACCCACAGATATTGGGAAGCATAAAGGGGCAGGATTTTTTGAAGGCGCTGGTCGTTCTTCTAATCTTGATTGGAGGAGTCGCAGGGATTCTGGGATGGAGTTGGATTGTCAGACTTTTTTCGGTTGGATGAGATTTAAAATCAGAACCTAACTTAAGTTAGGTTCTGGTGCCACAAGAAACCAATATGCAAAGAACAATTCCCATAATCGTCTGTTTTATCTTCGGTCTTTTCATGCTGGTGCAATTCTTTGTTCCACATCATGCATCAATTTCAGCTTACCAGACGGTCTTAGACTGGATGCAGATAATCTTTGTCTTCACCCTGCTGGTAGGAGTAATAAGCTACGCAAAACTTAATGCAAAAAAGATTACCCGAACCCAAACCGGCTGGGGATACAATTTGATTGGTCTTATTGGGCTGGCGGTGATGATCATCCTGGGATTGTCTATGGGGACAGGAGAAAAAACCCCATTTTTGTGGATGTTCAACAACGTGCAGGCTCCCATGCAATCCACCATGTTTTCTCTTCTGGCTTTCTTTGTGGCATCGGCAGCTTATCGCGGCTTTCGCGCCCGGAGTTGGGAAGCGGGTTTGCTGCTTGCAGTCGCCATAGTGGTTATGCTGGGACGGGTTCCTCTGGGGAATTTCATCTCTCACTGGATTCCGGATGCCGCCAACTGGATTTTACGCACACCTAGTATGGCGGCAAAGCGGGGCATCTACATAGGAATCGGGCTGGGGACCATCTCAACCTCATTAAGAATAATTCTGGGAATTGAGAGAACCTATCTGGGGAGAAAATAGAAAATTCAAAATTGAAGAAATCTTCACGCGAAACGGAGCAATTTTGACTTTTTCTTTGCAGTTTTAAATTTTTCGTTTTGAATTTTTAATTTGTCAATGATTTCGCTATGTCTCGACAGTTGATATTCATTTTGATCGCCTTGTCGGTCGCCATCCCTCTGGTGATAAAACTTGGCTTGCCAAACGAGGTTACCTCTGAGGTGATGGCGGTGTATGAGGAGATTGATCAACTGGATTCCGGATCAGTGGTGTTGGTCTCATTTGATCATGAGGCTTCCTCCCTGCCGGAGATAAAACCCATGGCTCAGGCGGTACTGCGTCACTGTTTTAATAGAAAGCTGAAGGTGGTGGGTTTGGCTCTTCTGGCAGAAGGCACAGCCATCGGAGAGCAGATACTAAGACAAACCGCAGATGAATATGGGGTAGACTATGGTGAAGACTACGTTTTTTTGGGATTCAGACCACAGTATCAAGCCGCTATTCTGGGGATGGGAGAGGATATAAAGAGAGTGTTTCCAGAGGATTACAAAAATATTCCTCTAACGCAAATCCCAATAATGAGAAAGATAAGAAATTACGAAAACATTTCTCTTGTAATTTCGGTGGCGGATGGTGATATGCCGGTCTGGTGGGTGGATTATGCCGTCTCTCGCTATCACATGAAGCTTGCTGTGGCGACAACCGCGGTGATGGCGACGTCCTTTTATCCTTTTCTCTCCGCGGGTCAGATGAAGGGTCTTCTGGGCGGGCTCAAAGGAGCAGCAGAATATGAGATGTTGATCAAAAAGCCGGGGATGGGGCAAAGAGGAATGGATGCACAGTCGGTTTGCCATCTGATGATCATACTTTTGGTCATTGCAGGAAATGTAGGTTACTACCTAAAGAAATAGTCCACTGTCGACCGTCGGCGGTCCGCAGCAAAACAAAAAAAGTTTGCGGCGGTCGGCGGACCGTGGACGGCGGACGAAGTGAATCATGCATACCGGAACTTTAATCGCAGCATTCTTGACCTTGTGCATTTTCTCATTCTTGTACAAGGACAATCCCTTTTACAAGTTCGCCGAGCATCTGCTGGTGGGTGTATCGGTGGGATATGTCCTGGTTATTGCTCTGAACACCACCCTTATGCCGAAACTCTTAAATCCTGTTTTCAAAGAGGGAAGATTTGATTATATTATCCCTGGAATCTTGGGTCTTTTTATGTTGCTTAGATTTTTTCCAAAATACGCTTGGCTTTCCAGAATTTCCATTGCTTTAATCATTGGAGCAGGTGCGGGTGTAGCTATCCCAGCCACCTTACAGGCAAAGATCTTTGCCCAGATGCAGGCAACCATGATTAACTTCGCTTCGGTGGACGGGATAATCGTATTTGCTGGCATTGCCACGACTTTGGCATATTTCTTCTTTTCCAAGGAACATAAAGGTTGGTTTGGGACGAGCGCGAGAGTGGGGACCTGGTTTTTGATGATCTTCTTCGGTGCTACCTTTGGATATACTGTGATGTCCCGAATCTCTCTTTTGATCGGAAGAATGCAATTTTTGTTAGGAGATTTTTTGCATGTTATCAAATAACCTCTCCCCCTTTTTCCCCCTCTCCCCCGCCTTTAGCGGGATCTTCTACACAGAGTGGAGAGGAGTTCACCCTGAAGGGGTGAAAGGGGCTGAGGTTTAAAAGTTATGCCAGAGAAAAAACGGCGTACAGTTATTTTATCCGAAGGTTTTTTCGGGAATCTGAAGGCTAAGGCTGGTCTGCTTACTGTCGATCCAGTGAGATTGGGACGTGATAAATTGATAAAAGTATTGGAATTTCTAAAGGGATAAATCACAGATTTTAAGCGATGCATTGTCCCAGATGCAAGACCAAGATGAAGGAGGTAAAAAGAGCCTTTCACAAACAGAGAAAATGGGTTTGCCCTAAATGCGGCAGAGTCAGATTTCAAATTATAAAGAAAACAAAGAGTAAATGAGTATAAGTAATATAAAACATCCTCGCCGATAGAAGGATGAAAAGATTTTTGTGAATTTAGGAGATAAAATTGAAGAGAAGACCTGGATATTTTTTTGTTTCTGTCTTGCTGGTGCTTTTTATTTCAAAAGTTGAGTGGGGTAACTGGCACTGGGATTTAAACAAAGCCCACCAATCAGATTCAGCGCCGAAAGAAGACGTTCCTCTCCAAACCATATACAAGAGTCAAAGGGCAGAGGAAAGCCATAAATTCCCCTTAAGGTCCAAAGCTGCAGTGGTGCTGGATACAAAAGTGGGAGAGGTGCTGTTTGAGAAGAACATGGAAAAGGAACTTCCCATAGCCAGCCTGACCAAGCTGATGAGTGCGCTCATTTTTCTGAAGACCAACCCAAATTTAGATGATACCATCACCATCACCGTAGCTGACGCCAGAGGATCAGGAAGGTCTCAGCTAAAAGCAGGAGAAACTTTCACCTTATGCGATCTTATGCATGCTAGTTTGATGAGTTCAAGTAACCGTGCCACCAAAACCTTAGCCCGTGCCTCCGGTCTTTCACCTTCTGAATTCGTGGCCTGTATGAACCGGAAGGCAAAGGAGCTTGGCCTGAAGAATACTTTTTTCTGTGAGCCCACCGGTCTGGATGAGGCGAACAGATCCTGTGCCATAGATTGCGCCAAACTTCTATACTTTGCCCTGCAGGATAGCGTTATCGGCTCCATCTTAAACAAAACCAGTTGTGAGTTTGTTTCGCTTGACAGAAGACAAAGAAGGCACCGAATCGGAAGCACCAACAAGCTTCTCTTCAGCTCCCTGAATGTGAGGGGAGGGAAGACTGGCTACAATGGGGCATCCGGATGGTGTCTGGGAACTCTGGTGGAAGGAGAAGATGGAAAAGAAATCGTGGCGGTGGTTTTGGGCGCACCCACGAAATATACCAGATTCAAAGAGATCAGATCCATCGTAGAATGGGCTATTCGTGGAAACGTGAAGGGAAGTTAAAAAATAATAATTTTGGGGGAAGTTAGCAGATGGAACTGCAAAGAAGATACATTGAAGAGGTAGGCGAAGCGGTAGAAGCATTGGGGATAATGCTGGAAAAAGAGCTGAGAGCGATCAAACAAGGTCTGGCGGAACTATATCAATTTATCGCCCAAATCAAAGATGAGGAGAAAAATTTGAGCCAGGCGATGCAAGAGTTAAAAGAAGAGATGATGGGAACCCAAAAGCTTCTGCAAGGGTTTGAGACCATCATATCACGAACCGAATCAAAGTTTACAGACCTGCAAAAAGATTTATCCGAGGAAGACTTTTCCGCAGAGATCAAAAACGATCTTTTAATCATCAAAAGGGATTTGCAATTTGCAAGAAGCGACTTAAAGGAGTTGTTGAGCCGGCAAGAGGATCTTGAGAAAAAGTGGAAAGAGTTTAAAGAGGGAAAAGAAAGGTTTGAAGGGTAAAAGAAGGAGTATGTGACAGATTGTTTAATGTTTACCTTGATATCCTGCTTAAGGCAGTAATGTAAGCAACCGAGACGCCGACGATAGCCCCGGAAGAGACTTCTCTGGTAAAGCTTATGCTTTTTGTTCTGACTCATCTATAAACAGTATGCACCGTGTGTTGCAAACCAATGTAGTAATTGCTATAAACACAATCAAAACCCTCCCAGATCCTTCACTTTCTGGCCGTTTCCAAGATAAATGATGAAATATTTAACTTGCCCCGGTTATACTGAATCATTATCTTGGGTCTAAAACAGAAGGCAGTGTATCTACATCTTACAGTTTAGCTTATTTTATGTTTTGTATTTCATTCCCTTTGAAGATATATTTTCAAGAATTTTATTACATGAAATTTTCAACCTAACGTTCTTTGAGGGAGGAACGCATGGAGAAAAGAGACCAGTGGGATAGCAGGTTCGCTTTTATCCTGGCGGCTATCGGTTCAGCCATCGGTCTGGGAAACATCTGGCGCTTTCCTTATATATGTTATGCCAACGGCGGCGGTGCCTTCCTGGTGGCCTGGCTGGTTGCTCTATTCACCGCCGGGATTCCGCTCATGATTTTGGAACTCGGTTTGGGGCATAAGACGGAGGGCTCTGCATCAGAGGCTTTCCGCAAGGTAAATAGGAAATTCGAGTGGTTCGGCTGGGTGGCAATCTTGGTGGGATTCTTCATAGTCTGCTACTATGCGGTGATCATGAGTTACTGCTTTAGTTTCGTCTATCACTCGCTCACCCTTGCCTGGGGAGACGACCCTACCGGCTTCTTCTACCAACAAACGTTGGGGTTGACGGAGAGCCCCCTTGACATCGGGGGAGTCAAGGGATATATCTTCCTTGGCCTTCTCTTAAGTTGGATAGCCATATTTTTCTCCATTTGGAAGGGTGCCAAGACCGTGGGAAAAGTGGTGTATGCCACGGTTCTAATCCCCTGGTTTCTGCTTTTGATCTTCGTCGTCAGGGGGGTGACGCTTCCCGGAGCAGTTGAAGGACTCACCTTTTACCTCACCCCGGATTTCCAGAAACTCCTTTCGCACCAGGTGTGGCTGGCCGCCTATACGCAGGTCTTTTTCTCTTTGAGCGTTGGCTTCGGGATAATGATAGCCTACTCCAGCTTTCTCCCCAGAAAGACCGACATTGTGAACAATGCCTTCCTGATCAGCATGGCCAACTGTGCCACCTCATTCGTGGCCGGATTCGCCGTGTTCGGTGCTCTGGGATATTATGCGGTGAAAGTAGGCAAGCCTGTGGCGGAGGTGGTCGCGTCCGGCCCGGGACTGGCTTTTGTAACCTATCCCCATATCATCAGCAACCTCCCCTTCTGGCAGCCCTTGTTCGGGGTGCTCTTCTTCCTGATGCTGCTCACCCTGGGGATAGACTCCGCCTTCTCCTTAGCCGAGGCGGCGGCCGCGGGAGTGATGGACAAATGGAAGCGTTCGCATCGAACCACCAACATCGCGGTTTGCTCAATCGCTCTTATTATCGGCATTATATTCACCACCGGGGCTGGACTCCACTGGCTGGATATTCTAGATAATTTCATGAACAAGTTTGGGCTATCCATAGTCTGCCTGGGAGAATGTATTTTGATAGGATGGGTCTTCGGCAGCGGGAAGATAAAAGAATACGTTAACGGAATCTCGGAATTCAAGATCGGAGTGTGGTGGGATATTCTCATCAGATTTTTCGTACCGGTCGTCCTGGGAGTCCTGATTCTTGCCGAGCTTCTGGAGAGGATAAAGGGCTCGTACATGGGCTATCCCAGGCTGGCCGAGTTCCTGGGTGGCTGGATGATGGTCCTGCTTCTGCCAATATTTGGGATCATTCTTATGCTAGTGAAAAGGAGAGATTAATGCCCGCTTCAGCGATTGTTATGATGATTATTACATTCCTGGTGTTGTTCGGCGGTATCGGAGTCTGCACTTACATAGCTCTCCGTAAGAAATAACGAACCGACTCACCTATCCTTCGTATCATAATCGGAGGGCAGCTTCTGTCCGAACTTGATAGATGGGCTCAAGCTACAACTCCACCTGAATCAACAGGCACTCGTATCCTATGGGCACTTTTTTCGTTGTCGCTGTAAGTATTTTGGTTTTCTCAGCTCTGGTCTGCCTTGCTATACCCATCCGCCTGCGATTGAGCTTTAGCGACAGGAAAAGATCGCTGGCTTTAAGCTGGCTGGTGATGGATGTGGAGGGGAATCTCAGGGAGAAAGTCTTTAGACTGGATTTGTTCCAT
>Ga0209635_10000838_pt1 | contig 22241 bp, 24 predicted proteins | sample DeeMarSWOR230_32_FD_187463 | JGI IMG/M metagenome (GOLD analysis project Ga0209635, IMG submission 187463) | Marine sediment microbial communities from White Oak River estuary, North Carolina - WOR-2-30_32 (SPAdes) (version 2) | ecosystem: Environmental > Aquatic > Marine > Intertidal zone >...
AGAGTGTTAAACTCGGCTTCCAAAGCCCTATCCTACCTACCCGTTTTCGCTTTTAAGCTTTGCGCCTTTAGAGCTGTCTGAAGTTATATACGATTTTATCACAGATTTCAAAAGGTTTTCCGCTTTATTCAACTTGGTTTTTTCATCTGCCAATCTAGATTTTGACTTGACACACCATTGTTTTCGAGTTTTAAGCATTTTCTTCACCTGCTCGGGTGAAGGACCACCGCTGACGTTGTGGGTTTTAACAAATTCTGATGGACTAATGGATGCACTTATATCTTCCATGTTTACGTTTAATGAGATATTACAGGATGTCTTGGCAACTTCTTGTATGAACTTCGGCGTCACATCATAAGGAACCAATTCAGCCTCTATCAGTTTCTTGACCAACGAACCAACTATTTTGTGCGCTGTTCTAAATGGAACCTTATGCTTTCGAACAAGCATGTTCGCCAACTCTGTTACAGTCGAGAAACCGTGAAGAGATTTGTTAAAAGCGTTCTTTGTGATCTTCAGTTGTGGAATGAGCTTGGAAATCATGTCTAACGAATTGTTGATGTTTTCTAAAGATTCCCACAGTCTAGGAGTAACTTCCTGGAAGTCAAGGTTGTAAGTGGATGGCAACGCCTTTACCGTGGTTATAGATGTTACAAAGTTGCCAAGAACGTGACTGATTCGGGCACGAACAACCTCAAGAACCTCTGGATTCTTCTTCTGCGGCATTATACTGCTAGTTGACGAAAACTCGTCTGGAAGCTCAACTATTCCAAACTCAGCTGAACTCCAAACAATCAGGTCTTCAGCCAATCTGCTTACACCAACAGCCATTATGGCAAAGTCCGCCATGGTCTCTAAGATGAAGTCTCGACTACCAACAGCGTCAATCGAGTTCTCAAGAACCCCGTTAAAGCCAAGTAGATCAGCGACTCTTTCACGTTTTATTGGAAAACTTGTGGTGGCCAGTGCTCCTGCACCCATAGGACACAAGTTGACTCGTTGATAGGCTTCCTCCAGTCTCTGCAAGTCTCTCTCCAAAGAGTCTACATGAGATAGGAGGTAGTGAGCAAAGGTTACGGGTTGAGCTGGCTGCAAATGGGTATAGCCGGGAATAACTGTTTCAACGTGTTCCGTAGCTAATTTGATTAATGCTTCCTGCAACTTCATTATTGAAGTCATTAGATGAATCAGGTTTTCACGCAACTCAATCCTGATAGCAGTTGTAACTTGGTCGTTTCTGCTCTTTCCAATATGTAGGTTCCCACCGATTTCTACGCCTGCCTTTTCGATGATTAGTTCCTCAAGGCTTACGTGAATGTCTTCAAGTGACGGGGTCAGTTTTGCGGTTTCTGCTTCTTTCAAAGCTTGGAGAAGCTTAACTCCATCCGTCCACTTGGTGATTTTTTGTTCCATCATCATAACTGTGTGAGCTTGGTTAATCTTAACCACTGACTTTAACAGTTTCTTATCGCTTTCAATGGAAGACGTGAATTTCATTACATCTTTTCTTACGGCGCCTAGCCTTCCTCCTCGTAAAAGCTTAGACATGTTTTAGCCCTTTTTCAACCGTTTTTATTGCGTCAAACAGAATGTCAAGACCTTTGTCAAGTTGTTCCAGTGGAATGTTAAGAGGCGGAGCTATTCTGACGCAGTTTACTCCTACAGGTAGAAGAACTAATCCTTTCTTGAAAGCTTCGATGGTTATCTTTTCTGCTTCTTTGACAGCCTTCTCTTTGGTTTGTTTATCTTTAACAAACTCAACTCCAATCATTAAACCTTTTCCACGAACATCTCCAATTATTTCACTTTTCTCTGTCATCTCATTAAGCCTATTCAATGCGTGCTCGCCTATACTGACGGCTTTTTCCGTTAACTTTTCCGTCTTTATGACTTGTATGTTCGCTAAGGATGCAGCGCAAGCTAACATGTTTCCTCCAAGAGTGTTGGAGTGGGAACCTTCTTCCCAATCAGCAACTTCTGACTTGGCCACGGTAGCTCCCATGGGTAAACCGGCTGCTAAGGCTTTTGACAGACAAATGATGTCAGGTTGAGTTTTGGTGTGTTCACAAGCGAACATTTTACCTGTTCTCCCGAAACCTGTTTGAACCTCGTCAACTAACAACAGAAAACCGTTTTCATCGCAAATTTTCTTCAATTTCGGTAGAAACTCTTTTGGTGGAACAACATAGCCAGCTTCGCCTTGAATCGGCTCCACTATCAATCCAGCAATATCTTCTGGAGGATGTGAGTGAAGCAGAACCTCATCGATGTAGGAGGCGCACCAGACACCACAATCTGGATATGACAGTTTGAATTGGCAACGATAACAGTAAGCATACGGAACATGCGCTACGGAGGGCACCAGCGGAGAGAAAAACTTCTTATGCAATCCTTTGCATGCGCTTAAACTCAATGCACCAAATGTTCGACCGTGAAATGCTCCGAAAAACGAAATCATATTCGGCTTTTTCATATGCCACCTTGCCAGCTTGAACGCGCACTCCACAGATTCTGCTCCACTGTTTGAAAAGAAAACCTTCTTGTCAAACTTGCCCGGTGTAATTTTGACCAATTCCTGAGCTAATTGAGCCTGTAATGGGTTGTAGTAGTCGTTGCCAGCGAAATGAATGAGTTTTTCAGCCTGCGTCTTTACAGCTTTAACCACTTCAGGGTGGTTATGCCCAACGTTCACCACGGCGACTGCTGACGAAAAGTCAAGGTAAGCATTTCCATCAACATCTTTCACTAGAGCCCCCTGAGCCGCACTTGCTACGAGTGTATATGGAACCATCGTTGTAGTCATGATAAATTGATTATGCAAATCAACGATCTTCTTAGCTTGCTTTTGCTTAGATGAAACTTTAGGACCCTTCAACATTTTTTTTCTCCTTCTTTTTCAAAACATTAGACAATTTTGTCTGCAGTCCCCAGAGCTCAATAAACCCTGAAGAACAAGACTGATCGAACGTGGTTTCGGCGCCGTAACTAACTAGGTTTAAATCGTAAAGAGCCATTGGCGAAGAACGCCCGACAACTTGGATTCCACCCTTATACATTTTCACCTTAACCTCTCCGCAAACACGCTCCTGAGACTTGTTGATGAATGCTTCCAAGTCTTCTCTCAACGGGTCTATCCATAAGCCTGTATACACTAGGAAGGCCCATCTGGCGTCAACGTATTGTTTGAAAAAAACCTCATGTCGAGTGAGAACCATTTTTTCCAAGTCCTTATGAGCCTCCAGGAGTATGGTAGCAGCTGGACACTCGTAATTTTCTCGTGATTTAATTCCCACCAGACGGTCTTCCATGTGATCGATGCGTCCAACACCGTGTTTGCCCCCGATTTCGTTAAGCTTCTCTATTAACGTCACGGGATCCGTGATTTCCCCGTTTATGGCGCAGGGAACTCCACATTCAAACTTGACAGTAACATATTCGGGTTTCTCGGGCGCCTTTTCAGGTGAAACTGTCCATTCAAAAATATCTTCTGGCGGTTCTTGGTCAGGATTATCTAGAACTCCGCATTCAATTGACCTGCCCCACAGGTTTTGATCTATGCTGTAAGGGTTAGCTAAGTCAATGGGTATTGGAATTCCATTTGCATTTGCAAAGTCTATTTCCTCATCTCTAGCTAATTCCCAATCACGAACTGGAGCTAATATTTTGAGGGTTGGCGCCAGCGACTTAATTGTAACTTCAAAGCGAACTTGGTCGTTACCTTTGCCTGTGCAGCCATGAGCAACAGCTATGGCTCCTTCCTTTTTAGCAACTTCAACTAGTTTTGATGCGATTAGTGGGCGTGACAGTGCGCTGCTTAAGGAATATTTTCCTTCATATAGAGCGTTTGCTTTTATGGCTGGAAAAACATAGTTGGTGACGAACTCTTTTTTTGCGTCAATTGAGTAGTGTTTCTTTACTCCTATGTTTTCCGCTTTTTTCTCTATTGCCTTTAAATCAATTTGTTGGCCAATATCTAATATTACGGTTAGTACTTCAGCGTTGTATTTTTGTTGAAGCATTTTCAGTAATATAGAAGTGTCTAGTCCGCCAGAGTACGCTAATACTATTGTGTCTTTTTCAGTCAAACGTGGTTTGCTCCTTTAAGTGGTCGACAGTGCAGAGAAAGTCTTATATATTTTTTGGTCAATTTAATTAAATATTAGGCAAAAGTGACCAAAAATGGTCAATTCAGTCTCTAAAACCCTACAACACCTAATTGACAACGACCTTTCATTACAAGACGCGTTGAAACGAGACTACGCCAACTACAGCGCCATAGCGAGAATACTAAAGCCAAAAGTGGAAGAAACTCTGGGGCGAAGAGTGAAACTTGAAAGCCTAATAACTTCTGTGAAAAGAGCGAAAACAAACTACAAGTCTCGCGAAGAAAACATTACTAGAATCATCGCAGAAAGCGTTATACATCTCAGGACTGATGTGGCTAAAGTTTCTGTTGAAAAGATCAAAAGAAATTTAGAAATGGCGAGAAAAGTTTTAACAAATTTTCCGGGAGAGTTCCTTCAGGTCTTAGAGGGCGTATCTGCAATCACATTAATATTTGATCAAAAATTGTTTAACAATGTTTACCCCATATTTCGGAAACAAGACATTTTGGATGAAAGCCAGAATTTATCGGCAATTGTGGTGCAGAGTCCACGTGAAATAATAGACACCCCTGGATGCGCTATAGCTTTCTACAATCCAGTTTCGAGAAGTCACATAAACATAGAGGAAACAATGAGCTGTTTCACAGACACTATTTTAGTATTACGTATGGAAGATGTTGGAAAAGCATTCACTGTTTTAACAGATTTGATTGCGGAAGCTAGAAAACAGTGGGTAAATGATCGGCAAGCTCTTCTTCAAGAAAGAAAGTTGATTAAATAGAAATTAGAAAAAGGAAGGCATGCATGTTGCACCACAAGTCAATGATAAGAAGTAAATTCTTAACAACCGTCTTTGGGGGTCTCATTTAAGAGGTTAACAGCAACATCCGATGTGTAACAACATCCTTTGTAGGATACTTTAACGCCCGTAGTCGCGTTTTCTATTATATTTGCTGTTTTGTTCAATTTCACAGCGCCCGTAGGTATCCTTTGCCCAAGTCCTCGGCTTCACTGCGTATTCTTCAGACCTATCTCTCTTGCAACGCCTCCTTTGATATCTTCTCAAGCAGTATATATTTCTATGCGAGTATTGTTGCGTATTCAATTTAGCTGTTTTTAGAGATATCTCTATAAGTCAATTTACGAATAAAAGTTGAAACATTGGATTAGAATCAAAATGGAGGTAGCAAAATTGACAAGGAAGGTGATTTCTGGAACGCATTTTTGGCAAGGCAACAAAGCTTGCGCCGAGGCAGCCATCGTAAGCGGATGTCGATTCTTCGCTGGCTACCCCATAACTCCAGCCACAGAAATTGGCGAACATTTAGCATACAGACTACCGCAGGTTGACGGAATTGCAGTTCAAATGGAGGATGAAATAGCCTCTCTCGGCGCGGTTATTGGAGCTAGCTGGGCTGGAGCTAAAGCGATGACAGCTACTTCTGGACCAGGCTTCAGTTTGATGCAGGAACTGATAGGCTATGCATTTATGACTGAAACTCCATGTGTTGTTGTAGACGTTCAGAGAACGGGCCCCAGTACGGGACAAGCTACGAAGTGCGGCCAAGGCGACGTGATGCAAGCGCGTTGGGGTACTCATGGGGACTACGCTTCCATCGCTTTGTCCCCCAATTCCGTTCAAGAAATGTTTGATTTAACAATCCGTGCGTTTAATTTAGCTGAAACTTATCGAACGCCCGTGGTTTTGTTGGCAGACGAGCTTGTTGCTCATATGAGAGAACAAATTATCATCCCACAATCTGACCAAATAATGATAATAAACCGGAAAAAGCCGAAGCCAACAGATAAAGCGTTTTTCAACGGTGAAGATATAGCGCCTATGCCGTCAGTAGGTGAAGGATATAATGTACCTATAACAGGGTCAACTCACGATGAATATGGCTATCGCTTCACTGCTGACCAATCCGTGCATAGGCAACTGGTTGAGAACCTGATTGGAAAGGTTGAGAACAACTCTGAGAAAATAGTGGATTGCGAAACCAACGATTTTAACGACTGTGACGTTGGAATCGTCTCTTTCGGATGCACTTCTCGAGCTGTGTATGAAACTGTTGACCTCGCGAAGAAAAAAGGCATCACTGTCGGATTTGTTCGGTTGAAGACCATATGGCCTTTTCCAGAAGAAACAGTCCGTAACATAGCCAAAAACGCCAAAGTCATTATCGTGCCGGAACTGAACATGCAAAAAGTTTTTTATGAGGTGGAAAGAGTGGTGCACGGATATGTGCCAGTTACTCCACTGAACAAAATTGGTGGTGGGAAAATGATAACACCCGAAGAGTTATTAGCAAAAATTGTTGAAAGCGTGAAAAAAGTTGACTGAAGAGTTCACCAGCCGAAAATACTTGAGGGATATGAGCCTTCCATTTTGCGTGGGCTGTGGTTGCACAACCGTGATAAACAACTTTCTGAGAGCTGTTCATGAACTAGAATATGAAGACTTGCGCAAATTCGTTTTCTGCAGCGGCATCGGTTGCGCAGGGTGGATTCCATCTCCATACTTCAAAGCCGACTCTATCCACACACCACATGGAAGAAGCATACCTGTTGCAACCGGCGTTAAATTTGTGCGTCCAGACTTGAACGTAGTCGTGTTTGGCGGAGACGGTGACATCGCTGGAATCGGAGTAGGCCATCTAGTCCACGCCGCTCGCAGAAACCTGGACATCATGGTCGTCATGGTAAACAACATGATTTACGGTATGACTGGCGGACAAGTCGCGCCCACAACTCCAATTGGAACAAAAACCACGACCACCCCTTATGGAAGTTTTGAACAGCCGTTAGACGTAATCCGACTTGTTGCCGCAGCAGGCGCCTCATACGTTGCCCGCTGGACCACATCACACGGAGAACAATTAAAAGAAGCCTTGAAGAAAGCTATCGTAACCAAAGGCTTCGCTTTTGTTGAGACAGTGAGCCCTTGCCCCACCGCGTTCGGGAGGAGAGCTGGATTCAATAATGTAGCTGAAATGTTTCGATGGTTTAGACACAACTCTGTTCCACTCGAAGAAGCTGAGAAGATGACTATGGAAGAGCTGGCAAGTAAAATCGTTGTGGGAGACTATGTGGACCGCAAGATTCCAACGTTCACAGAGACTTTATTCAAAACCATAAGAGAGGCGAAGAAAGGTGCAAAAAAGAACTGAAATAAGAATTAGTGGCTTAGGTGGGCAAGGTGTTGTGTTGACGGGAGAAATCTTTGGAAGAGCTGCTGTCTATGACGAAAAGCATGTGGTTCAAACCCAGAGTTACGGAGCAGAAGCTAGAGGAAGCGCTACAAAAAGTGAAGTAATTATAGCCGATAAAAAGATAGGTTTTCCAATAGTTAGAAAATGCGATGTTCTGGTAGCGATGAGCCAAACAGTCCTTGAAAAACACCTCAAAGATTTAAAGGAAGACGGAACTCTTCTAGTCGATGAAGATTTAGTTAGAGATGTGCCGAAAATCAGAGCAAAGATTTTCAAAATTCCAGCAACCAAAATGGCAGAAACCAAACTAAAATCAAAAATCTTCGCCAACATGATCATGTTAGGAGCTTTGACAAAGATAACAGGCATAATTAGCCAACAAGCAGTTGAAAAGGCAATAAATGGAAGTGTGCCTAACAAGACGCAGAAAAACAACATTCTTGGATTCAGAATCGGCTTCGAACTTATTAAACAATGACATCTTTCTCAGACTCAACTGCGCCCTCGTTCTCAATTATTAAGCTCTGATCAATGAAAAAAATATATTAAATGCTCTATACAAGAAGCGAAGATAGCACTCGATGAGGGAGAATCTGTAAGTGATCATCGTGGTATGCATCAAGCAAGTTCCTGAAATCACAGAGGTCAAAATCGATCCTAACACAAAAACCTTGATGCGCGAAGGCGTCCCAAGCATTCTTAATCCACTTGACGAGTTTGCCGTTGAAGAAGCTCTCAGAATTCGAGAAAAACATGGTGGAGAAGTGATCGCTGTCACCATGGGTCCTCCTCAAGCCAAGGAAGCTATCCTGAAATGTTTAGCTATGGGAGTTGACAGAGCTATTCACCTGTCCGATAGAGCCTTTGCCGGAGCCGACACCTTGACAACTGCCTACACTCTTGCCAAAGCAATTAAACAGTTCATTCCAGACTTCAATATTATCTTCTGCGGCAAACAAGCAATAGATGGCGACACTGCACAGGTACCTGTGGAATTGGCTGAGTGGCTCAACCTTACCCAAATCACTGGCGTAAAGAAAGTGGAAATTGACCCGAAAAACAGAAAGGTGGTTGCCCACAGTGAAACTGATGAAGGCTATGAGATTATTGAATCAAAACTCCCTGTATTGCTTACGGCTATTAAAGAACTGAACGAGCCAAGGCTTCCAGCTTTAGGGGGAATTCTTTCAGCGAAAAAAAAGGAGACTAGAGTTATAACAGCAGCAGATTTGGATGGAGATAAGGAGTTGTTTGGTCTAAATGGTTCACCAACGCAAGTAGTAGAGATATTCACCCCAAAGCCAAGAGAAAAAGGAACAAACATCATTGGTGAAGACTCTCTTGTGGCAGCAAAAAAGATTATTCAATTCCTATTTGAGAAAGGCGTAATCTAAAGCTTGGAGAGGCCTAAAAATGATAGAAGTTTTTGACACTTGCACTGGCTGTGGAATATGTGTATCGCATTGCCCTTTTGGGGCAATAAGACTCGTTGAGAAAAAAGCTCAAATTAACGAAGCTTGTACCCTGTGCGGCGCCTGTGTGAAATCCTGTCCGTTTGGAGCTATAGAAATCAAACGTAAAATCGTTACTCCAACTGACGTTTCAAGTTATCGAGGTGTCTGGGTTTTTGTTGAAAAACATGATGACCAATTGAGAAATGTTACTCTCGAACTTTTGAGTGAAGGAAGAAAACTAGCCAATAAGCTAAACGAGCCACTTGCCGCCCTGCTCCTAGGACATAATGTTACTGATTTTATGAAATCCCTTTCGGCTTATGGAGCCGACAAAATATACGTTGCAGAACATGAAGCGTTGGAACGCTATAATAGCGATGGATATGCAGATGTCTTGACTGGTATCATCGCCAAATATAAACCCTCGGTTGTGCTCTTTGGAGCTACAATGAACGGAAGAGACCTTGCGCCGCGCATAGCGGCTAGACTGCGCATCGGACTTACCGCCGATTGCACTGGCCTAGAAATAGATGAAGAGGGGAGACTTGTTCAAACACGACCCGCCTACGGAGGAAACATCATGGCCTCAATACTATCTTGTACTCGTCCTCAAATGGCGACTGTGCGTCCAAATGTAATGAAGATGAGTGAGCCGGATTGGACAAGGAGAGCTGAGATAGAGCGGATAAATGTAACGATAGATCCTAAAGCGATTAGAGCAAGAGTTATTGACGTCGTAAAAGAGGTGGCTGATAGGGCAGTAAACATTGAGGAGGCTGACATTATCGTGTCTGGAGGCAGAGGCTTAGGTTCTCCAGAAAACTTTAAGCTCATTAGAGAACTTGCAGAGGCTTTAGGCGGAGCTGTGGGAGCATCTCGGCCAATAGTGGATTCCGGCTGGTTGCCCCATCATCAACAAGTTGGACAGACAGGCAAAACGGTTTCTCCAAAACTCTACGTTGCTGTTGGAATCTCTGGAGCCATTCAACATCTCATAGGTATGCAAACCTCTGACATAATTATTGCAATTAACAAGGACCCAGAGGCTCCAATCTTTAAAGTTGCAACATTGGGTGTGGTGGGAGATCTTTTCAAGATTGTGCCATTACTTATAGAAGAGCTACACAAGGTAAAGAAGGCAAAGTCATGACGCGTTTTCTCAAAAGCCAACTATCAATATCTAACATATTTTCGGGACTATTTATTTATTCAGAATCGTTTCTAGCAGGGCAGAGCTATTTCTTTGTAACGCGTCTTAGTTATTAGCAGAAAAGAGCAAGCGATGTGTTCTTTTATCACCTATACGGCACAAATTCTTTTCCGAGCAGTTCTCTTCCGATGATCAGCTGTTGAATGGCATGTGCACCTTCAGCTCCTGCACAGTAGGAGAAGATTGCCCGCAACCCCATTTCAAGCGGACATTCCTTTGTGTAACCCATAGCTCCGTGCCATACCATAACGGACTTGAAAATATCAAAGGCCAGGAACGGAGCCTTCAACTTGCACATTGATATCCATTTAGAAACTTCTCGAGCCCTAGCGCGAGCCTCCCTAGTCGTCATGCTTATCTCTCCGTCGTATCTCTTGTCCTGCATCCAGGCTGTCTTGTAAATCAAGGCTCTCGTGGCTTCTAACTCTGTGTAGAGATCCGCTAAATGAAACTGAATCCCCTCGAATTTTCCGATTGGTCGTCCAAAAAGAACCCTATTCTTTATGTAGTCCATTCCAATATCGAGCGCGCGTCTTGCAGCCCCTACACAAGTGGCGGAGAGTATCAATCTGGCAGCGTCAAAGCCTTCCATCGTCAGGTAGAAGCCAGCATTTTCATCCCCCAGGCGGTACGAGTCGGGGAGCCTCACGTTGTCCATAAACCAACCGCCCGTGGAGATTCCCATTCTTCCCATGTCCTCAAAGCGCTTAATCACCTTTACCCCTGGAGTGTCTAATGGAAGGAAAAATGCCGTCATTCCCTTATGTACAAGCTCAGGTTTGGATCTGGTAAGTAGCCAGTAGCCGCCTCCGAACTTTTGCATTTCTTCGGTTCCGCTTATGTAGGTCTTCTCGCCGTTGATGACCCATTTGTCTTCTTCTTTCTTTGCAGTTGTCTTTATGTTGGAGATGTCGGAGCCTCCCTGTGGCTCTGTCGTTGCGATGCCTAGAAGCCCTTCGCCTTTGAGACATTTCGTTACGTACTTATCCCTGACTTCTTCTGAACAGTATTTGTCGATGATGAAGCCCCATCCCGTACAGAGAACCATTAGAGTTACGGGGCATACTATAGTTATATCATGATACGCTAGCTCTTCGGTAACCATAACAGTGGTCGTCCAATCGCTTCCTGCTCCTCCGTGCTCCTCTGGAAAGATCATGCCTATTACGCCGAGTTTGCTCAGTCCCTTCATGTATTCAACTGGAAACTCCTCTTTAGTATCTACTTCTCTAATCTTTTCTAAGGTTAGGTTTTTCTTACCCCATTCTCTTACTGAGTCTCTTATTAGTTTCTGCTCTTCTGTAAAACTGAAGTTGATCATATATATATCATCTGTTTGAAATGATTACCGCCCCCTCTTCATATAAATTTTTTTCAACAACTCTATACCACCGTGTTTATTAGCTGGTGAAAATTCTAAGGGTTATCGCAAAACAGGTAAATGGTTTTCATCACTGATACGCTGGACCCACAACGATACTTGGAGAAGAGCTGAGCTTAGAAATAACGGAAAATGAGAGTCCGGAGACAACTTGCACGCCACATGTAATTAGACAAAATTAGAAGTGGTATTTGCCTGTATTAAATAAGCGAATGTTGAACTTTTATTCAGTAAAAAAATAATATATCTCTTAAGATGACATTGTCATTGAAACAACAATTTGAGTAGCTTAAGCATGGAGACCAAAGCCTTGGATGTGTTTGAGGCAATTGAAACCAGAAGAAGTGTCAGAGCCTTCACGAAAGAGGAAGTTTCAGATGAAGAAGTGCAGAAATTGATAGATGTTGCCAGACGGGCCCCATCAGCTGGAAACATTCAACCCTGGGAATTTGTCGTTGTGAGAGACGTCAAGATAAAACATAAACTGTCAATGGCTGCACTAAATCAAACTTTCATCAAAGAAGCGCCAGTTGTGATTCTTGTCTGCGCAGATGAAGCACGATCCAAGTGGGGTTACGGCAGTCGAGGTGCATCTCTCTATTGTTTACAAGACACTGCTGCTGCGATACAGAACATGCTTCTAGCTGCTTGCGCTTTAGGGCTTGCAACCTGCTGGGTGGGTGCATTTCATGAAGATACAGTTGCAAAAGTGATGAATGTGCCTGTGGGTGTTAGGCCCATAGCCATCATTCCTGTTGGACATCCAGCTGAAAAACCAGAAGTTCGACAAAAGAGACCGCTGAAGGAAATTGTTCGCCACGAAACATTTTAAGAGGAGAAGTATGATGGTTAATGAAGCATTAATGTGGAACATGCAATGGCTGAGTAGGGTTGCCGTGGCCTTAGGTGGATTTCTCATATTTGTAGGGATCATGATGATAGGCATATTTGTTTTGGTTTTTTTCAGCGTTGTGAATCCCAGCATGTTTGAAAGTGACCAAATTCGAATGCTATCTTTAGGAGCAATGTTAGCAATCGGTGTTCTTGATTTGGTGTCGGGGATAATAATTAGACGTAGGTGACTTGGGAATGAAGGTTAGGAGAATCTTTGTAGCTACTGTCGGTATAGGACAGGGAGCAATAGGCGTGCTAGCTGGTATCTTGGCATGTATCCTTTATTTCAACTTTCTCGATGTTAAGACTGCGCTAAACGTGTCTGTAGAACTTCTTCCGCTCTATTTGTTTATTCTTAGCGTATTCAGTTTTTTTTCAGTCATAAGCGGTTTCTTTCTCATTCACGAAGAAGACTAGACTAACCAGTGGGAGGACTATGTTAAGTTGACAAATGAAAGAAAACTTGGACTTTTTGGTGCGATAATAATGGGGTTAGGAGCTGCCATAGGATTCGAGGTTTTCGTGTTATTAGATTATGCTTATTTCCATTTGGCTGGACCCAGCATGGTCTCAGCTCTTTTTCTGTGCGGTTTCATAAACATACTCACCATGTTCAGTTACAGCGAACTCAGCGCAGCCATTCCAAAGATGGGCGGTGAATACACTTACACCAAAGCCGCATTTGGAGGTCTAATAGCCTTCATGGCTGGCTGTCTCAGGTGGCTTGCTAGTGTCTTCGGCGCAGCACTTGCTGCTATAGTTTTCACTCGACAACTCGCATATTTTTCCTCAATACTTATTCCCATGTCCCGAAGTTTTATGTTGGCCAATACGCCTCTAATCGTCGCGATTTTAGTTATAATCCTCGCCGTACTTGATATTAGGGGGATAAAAGAAGTCACAACTCTTGTAGTAGGTGCATTCTTAGCTATATTCGTCTTTTTTCTCGCAAACGGACTATGGCGTGGCCTAGCGCCCCCCGAAGTGTTACCTGCACCATCGTTTGGAGGTTTATCTGGGTTCTTTGCGGCAACCGCATATACGTTCACCATGTTCGTAGGGATGAGGGCTTTGGTGGCGGGTGCACCTCAAATAAAAGATCCTGGGAAAAATGTTCCTAAGGCTTTACTTCTGTCGACTGTTTTGTTGATCACTGTTTATTGTGGCGTAGCCTATGTGGCCGTTGGAGTTGTCCCGTTGGGAGACTACGATGAACCTTTTCTCAACCTTGCAGCTGCAAACATAATGGGGGGAGTTGGAGGTATTCTGTTTGCGGTCGCTGGCATGATTGCAAGTGTATCTTCTATAGCTACAGCTATGATGGTTCAGTCAAGCCTTCTTGGTGGAATGAGCAGAGACGGATATCTGCCTAACGTTTTGTTAAAGGTTCATAGGCGTTTTGGAACTCGCTACGTGGCGGTTATTGCAAGCTCGCTTTTTGTAATAACGTTCAGCGTCGCTGGCGCTGTGGAGTTTCTCGGATACGCAGCGAGTTTTGGGTCTCTTTTGGTTTTTGCTTTGGTTAATCTTTCTCTAATGAAACTTAGGGAGAAAGAGCCGCACTTAAAAAGGCCTTTCAAGGCTCCTTTGTATCCTCTTACTCCAATTGCTGGAATCGTCCTGTCTTTCTTGCTTCTCGTGTTTCCTATGATTTTAAGAGATGTTAACGCTGAAAGCGCACTTATTTCTGGGCTAGGATTGGTGGCTTTGGTTTTGGCAACGTATTATCTTCGGATGGTGGGTCGTTATCGTTTGCGAGTTGCTATGGGAGGAGTTAGTCTGGGAATGGGAATATTGCTGGCGTTGCTGGCATATTTGTCCGAAACAAGTTTTGAGTTACTTGTAATATCCCGTTTTCCCCCGTCTGTTCTAGTTTTCGTTAGCGCAGTTTCTATCCTAGCAGGTGTTTTAAATATTACTGCACACGCACGCAAGATTTTTTAACTTATTCCTTTTCAACGTTTGTTTGTGGGTGAAATGCCGAAAAGGAATAGGAAAAGAAAGAATACAAACGAGATTGTGGTTGATGCCCCCTATAAGTATGAAAAACCTGTTCTTCTAAAAGACACCACTGGCGATGAAGTGTTAGACGTGTTTAAGGCGTCTGGAAAAATAGGTGAACGTTTATCGGGCTTAATGATTCTTGTCGGCGTCTTGCTTTTCTTCTTCTCCGTGTACGGCATCTTAACTTCCATAGAGTTTACATTTTCTGATCCTCTCTTTCTCTGCGCTATAGGCTTTCTCGGAGCGATAAACATTTTTTGTGGACTAATTTTATTGGCAAAAGACTAAAGCTGTTCTTCACCCTAAACGCTCTTCATATTTAACTTTTAAAATGATTATATGGTCATGTCTATGCGGACTCTAATATGCCAAGAGAGTTGGCAATTAGGCTCGGCTTTCAAATCCTGCCATACACGGATTCCTAGTTCCTAAGAGCTCTTTTCAGTATCTTTCCTGCAAAATTTTTAGGGAGTTCTGTCACAAATTCAATTTCTCTAATCCTCTTGTAGGCTGATATGTTTTGTCTACAATACTCAATAACTTCATCTTCAGTTGCTGCAACTCCTTCTTTCAAAACAACATATGCTTTGGGAATTTCGCCAGCAATCAAATCCGGCTTGCCTACCACCGCACACTCCTTAATAGCTGGATGCGTGTAAAGCACATTCTCAACTTCTGCGGGGAATACGCTGTAGCCTTTATACTTTATTGTATCTTTCCGTCTGTCAATTATGTAGAAATAGCCTTCTTCATCCATCCTTGCAATGTCACCTGTGTGAAGCCAATCGTTCCTCAAAACGTTTTGTGTTTCGGTGGAACACTTCCAGTAGCCACTCATAACTTGTGGTCCCTTCACGATCAGTTCGCCAATTTCACCTGGTGGAAGCTCTTTGATTCCCGTTTCGATATCAACAATTTTCGCGTCAGTGTCGATAATTGGTATCCCTACAGACCCTACCTTCACTCTGTCTGGTGGACTGTCATGAGTTTCAGGTGAAGCTTCTGTGAGACCATAACCCAACATAAGTTCAACACCGGTTAGACGGTCCCATTTTCTTTTTGTGCTACTTGGTATTGAAGCAGCCCCTGCCTTAACGCAGCGTAAGGAAGAAAGATCATGGTTGGTGATGGCCGGATGATTAACAATAAGGGTAAACATTGTTGCTGCACCATACCAAACAGTGATTTTCTTTTTCTCAACAATTTCAAGAACTTTGTCAGGATCAAAACGCGTGATCAATATCAAAGTAGCCCCTGTGTAAAATGTTGAATTCATGTAGCACGCCCCCCAGGAATGGCATAGTGGGAGAACCCCTAGAACGACGTCGTTACTGCTCCACCTAAACCAGTGAGCATTCATTATTGCATTCGAAACCAGATTGTAATGGGTTAACATGGCACCCTTAGGCATGCCAGTCGTGCCACCGGTATATTGAATGACAGCAACATCCTGCTTTGGTCGAATCTCGACGTTGAGTGGCTGAGAAGAGTGTTTCTTCACAAGATCTCCAAAAAGGTATGTGTTCTTGCGTTGTTTTTCGCCAACTACAATTATGTTTCGTAGATTAGTTCCTCTTTTGACTTTCTCAACGATATTGTGTAAAGATTCATGAGTAATTATTGTTTCTGACTCAGAGTTGTTAAGAGCATGTTCTAGCTCCATCTCCTTGGAAAGGGCATTTACCGGTGCAACCACCCCACCAGCCTTAATTATCGCGTAATAGCTAATTATGAATTCAGGAATATTGGGAAGAAAGATTATGGCTGAACAGCCTTTTTTCATATCCATATCTACCAGAGCAGCAGCAAGATTGTCGGAGAGCACATCAAGCCTACCATAAGATATCTCAGTGTTTTCATGAGAGATTGCTAAATTGTCCCGACGTTTTTCAGCTGAATCTTTGAGAAGCTTGTAAATAGGGACTTGGGGATAATCAATAGTTCTAGGCAGTTTTCTAGGCCAAACGTTGAACCAAGGCCTTTCTGGCGGTACCTTCATCTGAGATGCATCCAAATTTTGGTTTCTGAAGAGCACACATTAATATGACTTGTGTACACTGTAACATTTCGCATGCGTGCAACAGACAGAGCTGATCAACTCTTATATACTTAATTTTCTCTCTGAAAATAAGCAAAATAGACAACAGCCGGCGCGGACAGAAAAGTGATATGATTTTATAGTTGTCTTTGACATTTAATATCAGCTCAAATCTCCATTAATATGAGGAAACTTTCTTTGAAATATTCCCTCATCGCAGATGCCTACAAAAAAATTGAAGCAACCACTAAAAGATTGGAGATGACAGACTATCTAGTTGAGCTTCTGAAACAAACCCCCAAGAACCTAATCGACAAAGTTGTTTATCTCACTCAAGGAAAGCTATACCCAGACTTCATTGGAATCGAAATTGGTATCGCAGAAAAACTAGCCATACGCGCAGTTGTCAAAGCAACAGGTCATAGTGAAAAAGAAATCGAAAAAGATATAACAAAAACTGGAGATCTCGGTGAAACAGCACAAAATTTTTCAAAAGAAAAAGCTCAAGCACAACTCTTTCGAGAGCCACTAACCGTTCAAAAAGTATATGGTGACCTTGACAAAATGGCAAAATCTACAGGCGCAGGTTCTGTAGATCAAAAAATAAACCTTTTAGCAGGATTGCTAGCCAACGCAACTCCAAAAGAAGCCAAGTTCATTGTTCGAGCAGTTACAGGCCAATTAAGATTGGGCATCGCTGACATGACCGTTCTTGACGCCCTAGCGATCGCATATGGCGGCGGCAAAGAAAACCGAAAAGACGTGGAAAGAGCATACAACATTTCATCAGATTTAGGCATTGTGGCAAAAACTATCGTGCAAAAAGGAATTGAAGGCCTCAGAAAATTTGAGGTTTCGATCGCAGAACCCATTAGACCAATGTTAGCTGAGCGATTGGGTTCACCTCAAGAAATCCTTGAAAAACTCGGAGGAAAATGCATAGCCGAATTTAAGTATGATGGAGAAAGGATACAAGCCCATAAACAAGAAGACAACATCACTCTATTTTCTCGACGACTCGAAAACATCACCGACCAATATCCAGATGCAGTTGAGTTGTTCAAGAATTATGTGAAGGCGAAAGATGCTATCGTTGAGGCAGAATGCGTTGCCGTTGACCCTGACACAGATGAAATGCGACCTTTCCAAGAGTTGATGCATCGAAGACGCAAGTACGGAATCAAAAAAGCCATTGAAGAATATCCAGTTGCATTATTCGTTTTTGACGCTCTCTACGTTGATGGAGAAGACCTTACTTTAAAGGCATATCCAGCTAGACACAAACGTCTCGAAAAAATCATTAAGCAAAACAACCATGTTAAAGTAGCTGAATACCTTATCACCGACAACGTAGATGAACTAGAGCAGTTCTTTGAAAAAGCCGTAGAAAGCGGATGTGAAGGACTAATCTGTAAATCAATATCAGAAGACGCAGCTTATCAAGCAGGAGCTAGAGGATGGCAATGGATAAAATATAAACGTGACTACAAAAGTGAAATGACCGACACAGTTGACCTTGTAGTGGTGGGAGCGTTCCACGGAAGAGGAAAAAGAGCTGGAACATATGGCGCCCTTCTTCTCGCTACCTATGACCCAGATGAAGACACCTTCAAAACTATTACCAAATGTGGAACCGGATTCACTGACGAAGAATTAAAAAAACTTCCAGAAATGATGAAAAGACATCGAGCCCCTCACAGGCATTCCAGAGTCAAATCCACTCTTAAGGCGGACGTATGGTTTGAGCCAGTTGTGGTTATTGAAACAATGGGTGCCGAGATAACGCTGAGCCCCATCCACACATGCGCAATGAACGTTATCCGAAAGGGAAGTGGACTAGCCATACGGTTTCCACGTTTCACTGGAAACTATCGATTGGACAAGTCTGCTGAGGATGCCACAACTGTTAATGAAATTATTCAGATGTACAGGAATCAACTGAAGAAGCTTGTAGAATAGTTTTTGGTTTACAAGGCTTATGTGAAACCCGTTTTCAGTTCGTTATATCGTTTTAAAACAGTTTGGTAAAATTGGTTTTGCAGGTTTTCTCCAATAAGTTTTTGGTTTCGTAATTCTCTAATTTTCTCAGCAAGTCCTGTGTCTCCAAGAACTTCATCCACCCATTTTTCAAAATCACCTCGATAAAGATGAAATTCGATTGATTTAGGGTTAACCTCTCTGATTTTTCCCACAAACTCTTCAAGGGACGATGCGCTTTCACCTATATAATTTCCTATAGAAGAAAAGAAGTAGAAGGCTTTTTCTCTCAAGACTTTCCTAAGGATCTTTTGCGTAAATATAACCGTGAAAAGCCGCCTCCAGTTGATTTTAACCTATAACTCACTTTTATAGATTTTCCATACAATTTCAATTTATAGATTTTCAAACGCTTATTCCCCACCCACTATTAAATTACCGCCTTATTCTTTGACGCGTAAGCGTTAAAGTTTGGACTAAACAAGAGCCCCTCCTTGTGTTTTTTTGTGACAATTGAAGTTCGAATTCTCAACACTCCTGAAAGGGGAGCAACCGACTTGGCAATGAAAGAATGAAGCTTGTTTTGATCTTCAGCTACCACCTTAGCTATTATTAATAACTCTGAGGAAAGTGATGTGTAAACTTCCAAAACCTCATCAAACTCAGATAACTTCTCAGCCACATTTTCGCTTTCTTTAGGATCGGTAATTACAGTCATAACCGCAGTGAGATATTTCATCCCAATTTTCTCAAGGTCGACAACTGTTGTGTATTTTTTTATAATGCCCTGCTCCTCCATTTTTTTAATTCTTTCATAAATAGTTGAGTGCGCCACGTTGAGGAGACGCCCAGTTTCCGAATAAGTCTGCCTAGCGTTTTCTTGAAGAGCATACAAAATCTTCCAATCTAAGTCGTCTAAGTTAACTCTTCGTCTTCTTATCTTCATACGCTCATGTCCAAACTCAAACTAGTCGGTTTTTTATTTATACTTTGTTGTCGGAAAAATGTAGAATTTTCATGGTTTTTTCGTCATTTTTTCTAAATCCAAACATAGAAGTGAAGGTATACCTAACCGTAAATATGTGTAACATAACCATATTTTTCATCATTTTTTCAAAAAACCAATTTATATACTTCATTTTTGCAAAAATCATGTTAAATAACCTTAAATTTGTAGAAATAGAATAACACTCTAGAAAACAACTAATTTAATACGTCGGTGCAACAATGACGAGTGTATTAACTGTTCCGAAAGTCTGGGAACTCCTCGAGAAATTTAAAAACAAATGTAAATCAAAAGGTTGGGAAATCTCAGAACACGGGGATTGGGTTAAGAAAGGAGACAAATATCACAACTTTCTCTGGACCCGAACGATTCATCCATCAACATTTGAAAAAGTCGCCACTGGTCGTAGATTTGCTGTTCGTGAAGGACTCTCTTACCACATTGTGGACCTTTCATATGCAGCTTGGGTGTTTCCAGAGGCGCCACCCGAAAAGCTGATGCGAATGGTTTCGGAGAACTCTGAACTCTCGAAAAGAATTGCGATTTATGACCTCAGCTGGGCATATATGGGTAAGCCTGTCTGTTTGAAGCTTAACGAAACAGACAGCTCAGTGTTTCAAGAGTTTGAGAAGTTTTTGCAAAAGAAGTGTGGAGTTGAAGTTCAAACAGTAAAGAGTTAGTAGCCGAGAAGTTTCAGACTCGATTATAGACGCAAGCAGCTTTTTCCCTATTCAATTTCATCACCTTCAAGTAGCGGTTTTGACACAGAAAAAATGTCTTGTGATGTTAAAACCGAAAATCCCGTATATCTACCAATTATATCAACGCGAAGGATCTTATCAGGGTTTTCAAGATCAACTTTTTCAGCTACAAGCTCAGCAAGCGCTGTTATAATTTCGATCTTTGAGTATCGGGTGTAGCGACGTTTTTCTATTGTAATCCGCCATTTCTCCCCGGCTCGAATCTTGTTTCTCAAAACCTTAACAGCATCCCTCATAGAGTTTAGAGTTGAGTACGTCCATAAGTCTACAGGCACCCATTTTGTGGTTTGCTGGAGGATAAATGGGTCTTTGTTAAACATCCGTCTAAGCCTATTGACAATGCCTCGAGGTTCCAGATTCGTTTTTACGCCTATTATTCCCTTCGCAACTGTGCGCTTTACAACAGGGTTTTCGTCGTCAAGCATCCTCAAAATATGCAGAATCTCCTCTTTCGCTTTGCCATATGCGCCCCATGAACAGGAAACTACAAGATTGAATTCGTACATTTTAGTGTCTTTCCTTTACTCTGTTAGTTGAAGTTTATCTTTATTGTTGAAGCTTTTCTAATGATTACGGCCTAGACACTTGAGAAGACTTGATAAGGAAAAGAAACAATGTATTTAGAAGGGAAGACAGATGGCTAAGGAAGCGATGGAAGGAGAGAAAGTAAAGAAGATAGCTGAATTTAGAACACTGCTGGAAAAGCGTGTACAAGAAATGAAAACTGAACTAGAAGGAATGAAAGCTTTACTCGAATTCGTTAACGCCACATTATTAGAAAAAGGATTTAAAAAAGTGGAAATTAAGAAGCCTGTCTCCGCACCCGTTATACCAGAGACTCCTCCACCAGCTATGGAATATGAGGAAGACATTCCTTTAAAAACAGTAGCTGGCGACCTTCTGGCTAATTTACATATGGCAAAAGATTCTATGCAAGTTGTTCCTGCAGAAGATAAAGAGTTTAACATTAGCACTCCACCATTCATGTCCTTCCTTGTAGAGAGAGTGTTAGCTAAGATGCAGGAGAAGGATCGAGAGGCAGCGAGCACGGGAGAAATTGCGCCAGACAGGATAATTTCATACAACATTGCTCGCGATGGAGACACAATACGTGAGATCACAATACGAAACATCGAATCTGACAGACTACGGGAACTAAAGTCAACCATATGCTGGACGCTAGAAAAAATGTACGAAAAAATGAAAACTGATTCGTGACTGCCTAACTAAAACTTCTACTTCATAAACAGGGAATTCTGTTATTTCCTATCAAAGAATATTATTCAGCATCCACGTGCATGTAGCCTTTAATCAGTCAGTGGTGCAATCTGCTTGTGCGCGGACATATTTCATGTCTTGGAATATTTTGCCATATGAAGTACTGCTTTTAGGTTTTGACGTTCCATGTTATAGATGAAAGTTATAGAAAACTCTTAGCGAGGATTTCCAAGTTGATTGTTGAGCACAAGATGGAGAAGGTGAATAGAATTGTCAAGGCATTTATTAAGGCTGGTTGGTATGCAAATGCAACCATGAAGAGGGATGGCATACCTCTCTTATATGTGCGTGCATTCAGTTTCGAAAAGCTTCTGCTGGAAGCAGTAGATGAAGGGCTGTCTTTGCTGTGTAGTTCTTCGAAGCAAGCAGTCTACTCCCTACTGGAGAATATGTTTGATATAAGCAAGCGGAGCATTCCTTTCAAAATTGAAGAGTTTGTCGATGCACTTGGAAAAATCTTTGGGCTAGGAGCTAAATCCATAGAGATTCTGATAATAAGGCGCCTTAATGAAAAAGTTGGAGGAGTTGTTGAATATCCACAACATAAGGATTTAGTATTCGCTGAATATGTAGTAGCGGCACGGCAAAGCTTTTTGAAGAAAAGCGGGTTTATGCACGTGCATAGCCCACCGTAAACTTAAGAACCATTCGACACAGCAGGTGAGGAAAGGAGTATGGGACCAGGCAAAAAAGAAATCCAAACAAAACTAATGAAGGGTCTACTCGACTTCGTTATCTTCCAATTTTTGAAAGATCAGCCCATGCATGGATATCAAGTCATCTCTAGCCTCCGTAAGAACTTCGGAGTTTATTTTGGTCCAAGCACAATCTACCCACTTCTATCTCTTCTCGAAGAAAAGGAATACGTCAAGAGTCATTGGGATCTAAAAAACGACAGACCGAGAAAAGTTTACAGCCTA
>Ga0209635_10000839_pt1 | contig 22237 bp, 25 predicted proteins | sample DeeMarSWOR230_32_FD_187463 | JGI IMG/M metagenome (GOLD analysis project Ga0209635, IMG submission 187463) | Marine sediment microbial communities from White Oak River estuary, North Carolina - WOR-2-30_32 (SPAdes) (version 2) | ecosystem: Environmental > Aquatic > Marine > Intertidal zone >...
TATTTGTCATTTCTCTTTCTGCCATGTCCTCTCTAACTAGGAGCTCCGGAGCTTCTCTAAACTCATAGATCGTAAAATCGGTGCTCTTAAGAACTGAAGGAAATTGAGTGTCCTCAAGAGTAAAATTTTGGTAGTTTGTTTGTTTATTCTTATCATAGTACATGTATAGAAGGCTGAAAAGTTCCCTGTATGGAGGTTCGGGGAATGTTAATTCAAAGAGGTCTGTTAATATAGCTATTATAGCAAAGGCAAGAGGCATTATCGTTATACCCGTTGAGTATGAAAAAAAGGTTGAGAGAATTGCATGTAAAAAAACCACAGTTATTCCCATAGCAGCTTCGATTATTGAAAAATAGGCGAACCATCTACGGAGTTTTTCTCGTGGTATCCAAGTTTGACTTATAAGCGAAATATCTCCAATAACACCCATCGATAACATACTATATACGGCAAAAAAGAGAAAGAAGCCAATCGAAACGAGCGCAGCTACCAAGCCTATTGTATCATTCCAATACAAAATTACTCCGAGAAAGAATCCAAAGGTAAGGCAATATTCGATTTTTGGCACATACTCATCTTTATAGCGCTTTGAGGAGAGACTAAACACAATTCTTATCATTATTATAGCTAAAATACCAATCAATGACATTAGGATATAATTAGTAATATTATATGACGAAATTTCCACCATATAAATAACTAGCCCTATTATGTTCGATTAGATTATTGAAAGTCAATAAATTAAGTATTACACGCAAATTACAATTAATTAGCCTCATATTAGTTAACAAATTTACATTAGAGAATCTAGTTATCGAGAATTCAGATGTTTCCCTGAGTAAATGTTAATCATGTTATGCAACTTCAATATTCTCTCGAATAAAACCTAAGTCTACTAAGAGTCCTTCTGTCTTATCTCGATGATCGCCCTGCAAAATTATTTGATCGTTTTTAGCTGTGCCTCCACAAGCGCATTTAGATTTAAGGTTTTGAGCTACTTTTTCAACCTCATTCTTATCTATTCCTTCAATGATTGTGACAGCACGCCTCCACTTTCTTCTTTCAGTGTATACCTTGATCTTTTGTTGTTCTTTACTGATTGTACCGCAAACGCAGAGGTCATTTGGTAGACCACATTTTGGACAGATTTCTGCCATAGTATTATTCAACACATGTTCAATGTTATATTGTTTTATATTTTTCCCTAGAACTGGACTTTCCAGCTAAATAAAATTAACTTGATAAATTCTAACCGAAAGAAAAAAAGAAAGAAAATACTTATTTAGCTACATTAAGTTTCTCAGCGTCAACTAGTACAATGATTACAGCGTTTGCTGCAATTACTCCATGAATACTCTTATGTTCGACATTTTCGCTTGTTGGCCATCTAATACCGCCTTCTACCACAGTAAGTTTTCTTTTACCTTCGGGTAAAACGTCGAGTACCGCTTTTTCATCAACTCTTTCAGGGTAAGGAGTCGCTATTGTTACGTCCACCATTAAACCTTCATTTAATGCTGCTAATCCTCGAAAACCAAGAAGTCTTCCCAGTCCAATCATACTTGAATGGCTTATTGCGTCTTTGATAGCTCGTTGAGCTGCTTTTGTAACGTCTTCTCCATGGAGGTCAATTCCGGATCCTACTTCAAGAATATAAGGTAACCAGCGAGGCATTCATAATCACTACAATCTCTGGATATGTCATACAATAAAAAGGTTAACTTTGTAAAACCTAAATTATCCTCTAATAGCAGCTATTAAACCATTTATACAGTCTCTGATAGAGGTTAATAATAGATTTTGAGCCTTAATAGGAACTTCAAGGTTATCGAGACGATTGACTCTAAAGTAGATTGGGGGATGAGGATCAAATCCTATCCATTCTTGTAACCTAACAGAAGGCATTCGCTCATATTGAAGTCTCATATATCCCATTTTGCGAAGTGCTTCTGCTAGTCTTTTTGGTTTACCAATTTTAACAGCCGATTCTAGGTCGCACCTAGCTTCAAGGAACTTAGCAATGAAATAGACTACCCCCATAGATATCATCAAATAGAAATAGAATAAGAAGAAACTACCAAGTAATGGAAACAGCAAAAATAGATACAATCTAACCACGTATTCAATTGCAGTAAGACCAAACATAATCAGAGGATCATGATTCTTTAAATGGCTAAACTCGTGTCCTATTACACTCTCAATCTCCTCGTCATCAAGCTGAGTTAGTAATCCAGTTGTGATAAGCACGACGCCATGACTTGGTCCAGGTCCACTAGCAGCTGCATTTGGTTGCATCACATTCATTACTGTAATCTTTGGAATGGGAAGATCAAACTTCTTTGCAGTATTTGATATGATATCGTGAATATTCACTACTCTACTTGTCATCTTTTCAGGATTACATCTTATACCATATCTATTGAATACAGTTGCTGCAGAACTACAATCTATGTTTTTACCATTAGCTAGTGTGTTATCATAAATTTCTTTTTTCATTTGGAGAAAATCATCATTTTGATATCTCTGTCTGACGTTGATGTATTCATTTTGAGATAGAGGATATGAAATCAGATGAATTTTTGGGCTCTGAGATGTAATAGTCCAGTTTCCTTGGCGATAGATGATCCTGTCAGAGAAAAGTACTATAACTAACTGGAAAGCGAGATTTACGAGGATTGCATAAAAGCCAATGTAGGGGTATAAGAAGAATATTACTAAGAAATTGATGGCCATAAATGCAATCATCAATAATATCATGCTGTCTGTAAATAGCCGGTCGAGTGTTCTTCCACTTCGACGTCTCGTCTTCTCTGGAATAATTTTTTGTCCTTCGACCCATGCAAAGTAAAGAGTGGTTCTCCGCATCTGTTCTTCAAAGTGACCAACAGTAATGACAATGTCATCTCTGATCTCATCAAGAAGTTCTCCTGGAACTTCTGGGCTTGGCGCAACTTTAACGTCAATTGGCTTTTTAATGATAACTTGGATCTGGACGTGTCCTCCGGATTTAGGGTCAAGATATGTGAATTCAAGACCCCTATTACCCTTCTCTTGAATATCTCTTATGTTTACAAAGTGTTGTCTTAAGGGAAGAATATAGAAACGAAATATGAATCTGATTAGATCACTATCGTAAACTGAAGGTATAGTCGTATCTACCTGATATCTTTGAGCCCACTCTGTCACTTATTTCAGCTTCTCCATGTACTTCATATGGCTTTTCTGGGTCTTATTTCTACATTTCGTTGTTAATGATTATAACATGTATTCAATAACCTGTGATTACAGCGCACGTCAGTAAAACTGCTTTTATAAACATGTGGAGTTTTACTTAATAAAGTTCATGATGTACTACTATGTTGTGACTAAACCTTGTTGGAGTTTGTGGTTTTTCAAAGGAATATCCAATCGGAATAATAGCTATTGGTCTCAAAAATCTTGGAAGGTTTAAGACAGCTTTAACTTCTGAATCGCTAAAAGCACCAATCCAACATCCCCCCAAACCTAAAGAATGCACTGCTAAGAGTAAATTTTGTACTGCTGCAGCAGCATCTAATATGCAATAAAGAGTACGTCCTCGTTCACCATATCTTAGGGATGATCTTTCTTCATTGGCACAAACTACTACTACAACAGGAGCCTCTTCAATGAATTCTTGATCTAAGGCAGCTAAGGATAATTTCTTTTTAGGCTTATCGTCTCGAATTATGATAAAGTCTCTTGCTTGTTTATTTCCTGCTGAAGGAGCCCACTGTGCTAAATTAATTAATTCATTAACAGTATTGTCCTGAACATGTTTATCGGTAAAAGATCTTATGCTTCGTCTATCACGTATTGTTTCGAATACATCCATAATTTTCTCACCCAATAATAGCCTATTTGATAAAGAAAGGTAGTAGTTCGAATTAGTTTTATGTTTCATTTTCTATATTTAATAATGTAGGTGATTTATGATGATTGAAATTGTTGAGTTAAAAGTGCCAAGGGACTGTAACATCATTCTTGGGATGTCTCACTTCATTAAGACGGTTGAGGATTTATACGAAGCTATGGTTAACTCTGTTCCGAACTCGAAGTTCGGGATAGCGTTCTGTGAGGCTTCAGGTCCATCTCTCATAAGAGGAGAGGGAACTGACGACGAGTTATGCGAAACCTCCATTGAAAACGCGCAAAAAGTAGCTGCTGGTCACTTTTTCGTTATACTTGTAAAAGGAAGCTATCCAATAAATTATCTAAACAGTATAAAAAGTGTTCATGAGATATGCTCAATTTATTGTGCAACAGCGAACCCGGTACAAGTATTGGTTGTTGAAACAGATCAAGGACGCGGGATAGTTGGAGTTGTTGATGGGTATAAATCGAAAGGGGTCGAAACAGAGGAGGAGGTTGTTAAACGAAAGAAGTTTTTGAGAGATATTGGATATAAGATGTAAATAGTAACTATGGAGCATGTAATTTATGAAAACTGATTTTGGGAGTATGGTAAAAATAGTTGTAATAAGGATGTTCACTGGTGAAGATGTAATTCAAGGATTGAAGGATATGATAAAAGAATAGGGATTCGATTCAGGCGTGATGCTCTCTATTATAGGGATTCTCAGCGAAGTTAAACTTCATTACTTTTTAGGTAGATCAGAGAGAATAACACACGTAAGTCATAGTGGACATTACGAATTGACAAGTGGTGATGGAAATTTTTACAGAAATGGTAAAGAAAGTGTGGTTCACTTACACGTGAATCTTAGTTCTCCAAATGAAGTTTTTGAAGGGCATTTATTACAGGACAGTAAAGTTGATGCAACAGTTCAAGCAGTTCTAGCTAAGCTAAAGGACGTAGATATCAAAGGGGTGTTTCGATCAAGACAAGAGTAGATAAGGTTTGTTTTCTTCCCTCAAATTTTATCTGTATTAGGTATCTTTGAAGAACAAATAATCATCTTCAACAAATTTTTTTTTATAAATCATCTATCTTATCTAGTAACTCAAAATCTTCATCTGCATAAACTGTAAGTATCTCTCCAAAGAAGACAGTGTGATATTTTATCTGTTTGAAAGCTCGCTCTGATAATTGACTTTTCATCTGAATCGGCATTGGATCAGCATGAAGCGTAGCCTTACATTCGTAATGCGCTACGCATTCCTCAACTATATGTGATTTCACCTTTTTTCCAGGAAGGGGGGTAAGATTGCATTCTTTATATTTATCCTGATCTCTTCCTGAAATTGTTCCACAATATGTAACTATATCTTTCATGTTTTGTTTTGGGATATTAACTGTGAAATCACCTGTTTCATTTATTAGTTTATGAGTGTATCTTGTTTTAGCTACAGCGACCAGGAAGTAGGGTTTTCCACATAATCTACCAATTAAACCCCATCCAAGAGCCATTATGTTTGAGTATCCATTTAATCCTGTTGATGCAAGTAGCAAACCTGTAGTGTTCATGGCTGTGCAAACTTTATTCGTGTACCTGTCCCAGTGTACTTCAACTTTGACCATGTCAAACACAAAAATGGATGCTTAAATATAATCTTTTTATTTTTATTCGCGTCATTGAGGAATAATCCTTTAAGAGTGAAGTTATCTTCCGTATCCAAGGTGAGTGTTTCATCTTGTCTTGGGATGGGAAAAAAAAGGAGCATCAAAGAAAAATATTTAATATGCTCACTAGGACTGGGGCTTTGAAGTTTGGTACATTCACTTTAACAAGCGGGAAGCTTAGCTCTTATTACATAGATCTTAGAATTGTACCAAGTTTTCCAGATTCTTATAGTCTCGTTTGCAAAGCTCTCATCGATCTTGTCAAGTATGACATTGGAATTAACAAATTTGATCGCATATCTGGAATACCAACAGCAGGCGTTCCATTTGCATCTGTTATGGCTTATGAATTAAGTAAGCCATTTCTCTACGTAAGAAAAGACGTCAAGACCCATGGTCGAGAAAGACACGTTGAGGGAATATTAAATCCAGGGGACAGAGTACTTGTTGTCGATGACCTCATCACTACTGGGGGAAGTCTAATACAGGCTGTTAAAGCCATTAGATCAGAAGGTGGAGTTGTAAATGATGCTGCTGTACTCATAGATAGATGCGAAGGCGGCTCAAAAGCTTTGTTAAGAGAGAAGATTACACCCCATTTTCTCTCAAACATTGTTGACATTGCTAAAACTATGTATGATTCAGAATTGTTAGACGAAGAGCAGTATAGGAACATAATGGACCAAATAGGGAGTTAGTATAGGCGATTTTTTATGGAAATTAAAACAATCGGTATCATTGGAGGTACTGGAAGACAGGGGTCAGGTTTAGCACTTCGACTAGCCAAAAAAGATAGGAAAATTATCATTGGTTCACGAAGTGAAGAAAAAGCGATTTCAGCTGCTACAATAATTAAGGATAAATTGGGAGATGAGTATGAAATAATTGGTGCAAATAATTTTCGCGCTGCCAGTCTAGCTAATATACTAATTTTATGTGTCCCTATTCAGGCTCAGACAAATATTTTAAAACGTATTTTTAAAACATTCACAACAAATAAGATACTTATTGACGTTACAGTTCCTTTAGAAACAAGTATTGGCGGAAAACCTGACACTTTAATACGTTTATGGCAAGGTTCGGCTGCTCAAAGAGTTGCATCTCTTGTACCTAATACTATAGAAGTAGTATCTGCATTTCAGACACTTAGTGCGTCAGCACTTCATAACCTTTCAAAATCGGTTGATTCTGATGTTATAGTTTGTAGTGATAGTGATTCCGCACGTGAGACAGTCATGGTACTTGCTAAAGAGATAGATGGAGTGAGGGCTCTTGATGGTGGCGCGCTTTCCAATTCAAGCATTGTCGAGGCTATAACGCCTTTGTTAATCCATCTAAACATGCGTTATAAGGTGAATGATGCTGGAGTTAGAATTTCTGGAATTTCTACACAATGACTAAGTTATCTAATTATCATGATTGGATAAATGGTTAAGTTGATTACAATTATAGTAACTGGTTCACCAGGTGTTGGAAAGTCCACAGTTTCAAAGAAGCTTGCATTAAAATTATTTGCGAAACATCTCGATGTTAGTAAAATTGTTGAAGAATTTGATGTAATAGATCGCTTTGATGAAGAGAGAGAGACTGCTATCGTAAATCTAAATAAGCTTTCCAAGGCGTTAATAGAGAAAATCGAATCATCTGAGATTGATGTTATAATTGATGGACATTTAGCACCACATGTTATTCCCGATCGATTGGTGAATCTGGCAATTATTTTACGGAGAAATCCTCAACAAGTTGAAAAAGAATTGAAGAAAAGAGGCTATTCTGATAAAAAAGTGAAAGAAAATGTACGTTGTGAGATATTAGACATCTGTCTATTGGATTGTATTATCAAGTATGGTAAGGAAAAATGTTACGAGATAGACACTACGGATAAAGATTTGAATTTTATTGTAGATGAACTCGAAAAAGTGATAAAAGGTTTGGTTATGAAGAGAGTTGGGGTAATAGATTGGCTAGAACTGATAAATAAGGAGAACAAGCTTAATTACTACTTTGAATGAACTCGAAATAACTACTTAATAACAGACATTATCTCATGGATTGTTATAAGAGAGAGACCTCGTCTATTCGCATAAGCTCTTGCGTGGTCACTAAATTTTGGCGCTACTATTATTGGTCTTTCAAGATTCACATCTGAAGCTGCTCTGTCCGTTTTGATTACCATATCGACACCAACAGTCCTCTTCCATTCAAACACAACAACCAGACGTTTATTTCCTTTACCTGAAATAAGTAAGTCAAAGCTTCTTAACTGACCCGAGTACCCATATAGTTGTTCACTCTCAACACAGTTGTACCCTAATTTAGTAAAGTACTTCTTAGAATTAGATAATAATGTCATCTTAATCATGGGTTTATCTGGTTAGTATTTAGTTCTTCAATGTTATTTACTATTAGACATACTTATTTAAAAGGAAGGTACATATCTGGCGAGTCAAGTTAGAGAAGATGAAAAAATGTCGAGTATAGCAAGAAGAAGATTCTTTGAAGAGTTATCAGGGCTTATGGATAAAAAAGTCACGGTACTTACTTCAATAGATAAGCGATATTCAGGTGTACTCAAAGGATATCACCCTGATACATTGAGCATATGCCTTACCGAAGCAGAAGAAGACGGTACATCTACGCACTCAGTTTTCATTAATGGTAACATAATTACAAGTATATTCGCTACTGAAGAACCATTCAACCTAGCAGCATTAAGAGATAGGCTTGAAAAGGTCTTCCCAAGAATGGTAAGGTTGTTTAGCAAAGCAGGAATTATTGTTGTTATGGATAAAATTCGAGTTAGTGAAGAGGGTTTACTTGAGGGATCTGGTCCAGCAGCAGAAAGGGTTAGGAGAGTATATGAGGAATTCGTCAAGGAACAGGGTGGACGGAAAAAAACAGGTTAGATTAGAACCTCTCAACACTTTTTTTTTAAAAAATCTTCGAGTCAAAGGTTTTTATAGCCAGAATGTTCTTGCTGCTTCTGTAATCGACTTGTCATTTGAGATAATTGAAAAAGATCTTCTTGGAAGAATAGGAAAACTTCGGACAAAAAGTGGAACCATTATAACTCCACTCATTTTACCTGTGGTTAATCCTTCAATACAACTAATACCTGCATCAAGTCTAAAGGAAGAATTCAAATGTCAAGCGATAATAACTAATGCTTACATTCTTTTAAAGAATTATGCACAACGAGCTATCAGCAAAAAAATTCACAGATTTTTAGATTTTGATGGCGTTATTATGACTGATTCTGGAGCCTATCAAATCTTAATTTATAATAACATCCAAGCAACTCCTGAGGAGATCATTAACTTCCAAGAGGAAGTAGATTCTGATATAGCGGTTATATTAGATGTCCCCACAGGATGGAACACTAACAAAAAGAGGGCTCAATGGACTGTTGATGAGACAATAAAAAGAGCAAAAATGATGTTTAAAATCAAGAAGAAAAACGATGTTTTATGGGTCGGTCCCATTCAAGGAGGTAAATACCTTGATTTGATAGATCACTCGGCTTCTGAAATGAGCAAATATCCATTCGACATCTATGCGCTTGGAAGTCCAACTCCCATTATGGAACAGTATCTTTACAGTTCCCTTGTAAAAATGATACTGACCGCTAAAAATGCGCTCTCGATTGATAAGCCGTTTCATCTTTTTGGTGCTGGACATCCAATAATGTTTCCTTTTGCTATCGCACTGGGTTGTGACATCTTTGATTCCGCAGCTTATGCTTTGTTTGCCAGAGACCAAAAGTTTATGACCTCTTGGGGTACTTTAGAATTGAGAGACATTGAATACTTTCCATGCTCATGTAATATATGCTCCTCAATTACACCCAATGAACTAAGAGAAAAACCTAGAGCTGAAATTGAAGCTCTACTGGCAAGACATAATCTCAACATTTGTTTTACTGAAATTAACAAGATAAAACAAGCTATCCATGAAGGAAGGTTATGGGAAATGCTTCAAATGAGAAGTAGGAGTCATCCTTCCTTAAAAAACGCATTTAATGAGATGAAAAGGGCAACCAAAATGATGGTAGCTCACACTCCTGTATCGAAAAGAAAAGGTCTCTTTTATTATGATTCATTTGATCTTAATCGACCAGAAATTGTAAGATTTCAATCTCGCGTTGAAAACATTAATACTAATATGAATAGAGAGAACGTGTTGTTACTGCTTCCATTTCATGGTAAACCTATGCATGTCTTACCAAACTTAAAGGATTTTCTTAATGAATTATTTAACTCCATAGGAAGTAAACTAAATATTATTAAGATCTGTTTCTATAGTGCGCCACTGGGTATTGTCCCCTTCGAACTTGATGATGTGTATCCTGTTTCCCAAATGCAGGCATCTTACATTGATAAGGAAACTGAAGGACATGTGCTAAATTCAATAGATGTGTACATTCGCAAAGTAAAACATAATCACATTATATTATATATGGAAGAAAAAAATGAAATTTCACAATTGTTAAATATTAAATTAAGTAAAATGTCACAGAATATTGGATTTAATTTACAAGTAATTCAACCAGAATATCAAGTTTGGAGTAAAGAATCTACGAAACTCTTATCAGAAAAAATTACTCAAGTGTTAGAGCTAGTTAAAGAGTTGAAATAATTTTAATAATGCTCTTTCAAGTTTAAGTTTTGATACGGTTGGTGAACAAAATCCCAAATAATGTAAAGTTAAAGTTCTTGGGTGGAACGAAAGAAGTTGGAAGATCAGGCATTGCAGTAAAATTGGGGAGAAACCAAATCTTAGTAGATTATGGAGTGATGATGAGTCATCATCCAGGCTTTCCAATGCATATTTCACCACGAGATGTAAATGGCATAGTATTAAGTCATTCACACCTCGATCATAGTGGCGCAATACCCTTATTTTTTATTACTGAAAAAATGCCTGTGTTCGGCACACAACCTACTTTTGATCTATGCAAGTTATTAATAACTGATTTTTTAAAACTCTCAGGATATTTTCTACCTTTTGAGTTCATAGACTTACAGAATATGTATGAAAATTGTGTAAATATCAACTATAGACGCCCCTATAAGTTCAAAGATATTTTCATTGAATTATTTAATGCCGGTCATATTCCTGGAAGTGCGCAAGTGCTTCTGAATTGGAAAGATAAGAAAATACTTTACACAGGTGATTATAATACAGCAAAAACAAAACTCCTCAATGGAGCAGATCAAGATTACCCTGAGATTGACGCGTTAATAATGGAGAGCACGTATGCGTCGGATGACCATCCTTCTAGAGACGATGTTGAGCGAAGCTTTATAAAAAAAGCAAAAGAAGTTGTTGAAGAGGGGGGTACTGTACTCGTTCCAGCATTTGCTGTCGGCAGGTCTCAAGAAATACTTTGCATACTTGCTTCACATAATTTTGAATATCCCATATCCATAGATGGTATGGCTAAGGATGCTAACGACATCCTTCTTCAATATCTTGATAAACTCCGCGATCCAAAACTGGCTTTTAATGCCTTGAAAAAGATAAATTGGATAACTGGATGGTCAGAAAGACGTCGAGTAGCTAAAAAACCCGGTGTAATAGTGTCTCCAGCAGGCATGTTAAAGGGGGGGAATGCGATTTTTTACATGAATACAGTTTCTAAGAAAAAGAAAAATGCCATTTTTGTTGTAAGCTATCAAGTACCCGACACACCAGGTAGACAACTAATTGAGACCAATAGGTTTTTGATCGGTGGAAAAATGAGGAAAGTAAATGCTAAAGTCGACCATTTCCACTTAACTTCACACTGTGGTAAGTCTGACCTATTGTCAACAGTGAAAAACTTGAAGGGAAATCCAAAAGTGATTGTCATGCATGGTGCTGAAGAGAATTGTCAAAGCCTAGCTCATGAAATAAAGACTAATATTGGATTTGATGCAACAGCTCCGAACACAGGAGACATGATAACAATTTAGGAAGTTTATGGGATTACGATCGTATAGTATATTTACTATAATATACTCCTAAAAGTGGGTATAATTGTATGGTTGACCTTAGCAGAGAATATGATGTCGTGATTGTTGGAGCAGGACCAGCAGGTCTTTTTGCAGCTTTAACTATCGCTGAGAATAGTGATCTAAAAGTAATTGTTGTTGATCAAGGAAGAGATGCAGAAGAAAGACATTGCCCTGCTTCCTCCTTCAAATCATGTTTAAAGTGTCAGCCCTGCGCAATTATGTGTGGGGTTGGTGGTGCTGGAACACTTTCCAGTGGCCTTCTTAATCTTCGACCAGATATCGGGGGAGATCTAGGCGGACTTTTGAATAGTAATGATTATGCTTGGGATCTTGTTAGGTTTGTTGACGATGTTTTTATAAGATTTGGAGCACCTAAGGAACTGTACAATCCTAGCAACGACGAAAGCGAGAAACTTGAGCGTAAATCCGTAGCTGTTGGCGTCAAATTCATACCCATTCCCCAACGCCACATCGGAACCGATAATGCGCCTAAATTGATTGGACAATTAAAACATCACATTGAATCGTTAGGGGTTAATTTCCTGCTTTTAACTAAGGTGTCCCATGTGGAACCAGGAGAGATCAGGTTGAGCAATGATACTGTAATAAAAGGTAAATACGTGCTCTTAGCTCCTGGGAGAAGTGGTGCAGATTGGCTGGCAAAGGAGTCTAATAGGCTTGGAATACCAAGTGAACATCAACCAATAGATATTGGAATAAGGGTTGAGATTCCCGCTGTCATAATGGATCCGATAGCTGAAACGAGTCGAGATCCAAAGTTTCACATATATACTGATACATATGATGACTTTGTTAGAACCTTTTGTGTTAACCATCGAGGATTTGTTGTTCAAGAAGTTTATGACGAATTTATTGGCGTAAATGGTCATGCTATGACGGGAAAGAGGTCAAATAATAGTAACTTTGCACTACTTGTTAGAGTTAACCTTACTGAACCATTAGAAAATACTACAGCTTATGGTAGAACCATAGCAAAACAGACAACTACTCTAGGTGGAGGTAAACCTCTATTACAAAGACTGGGAGATTTGAGAAGTGGACACAGGTCAACTTGGGAAAGGCTGAGTCGAAGTAGTGTAAAACCTACCCTGGAAAGTGTAACTCCGGGGGATATTAGTATGGGTCTTCCCCATCGAGTTGTTACTGATCTGCTTGAAGCATTAGACAAGTTGAATCACGTAATGCCTGGTGTTGCATCATCATCAACTCTGCTATATGCTCCCGAGGTGAAGTTCTCTGCAAATCAACTCTGTACTAACTTAGACTTAGAGACTAATGTTGAAAACCTATTTGTAGCGGGTGACGGAGCGGGGGTTTCAAGAGGATTAGTGATAGCTGCAGCAACAGGAGTTGTTGCTTCGAGAGGAATCCTCAAAAAAGAGGGCGTCTTAATAGAAATTTAATAAAGATTCTTCTGCATTATTGAATCGCTTACTTTTTTGGTGGAGAATGTGATCAGGAAAATTTGTAATAGTGACTATTTCATCCATATCATAGGATTGAATGATGTAAATTGTGGTAACGTAAACGACTTATTCGGTGAAATTGACAGACTGAAAGATGGTTATTTTTATCAAATCCTTGATGCGAATGCAATTGCTGGGGTTGAACACCTTTACTTTGCTGCTGTTAATGCCTTAAAAGCATTTAGTCAAGGTTTAAATATTTCAAAAAGATTTTCTCTCGAATTTTTATTGCATGTTTCTGGACAGAGACAGATATCTAAGGCGATCGAGATGGTTGGGGTAAAACGTGATACAAAAGAGATAGTCTTAGTCATTTTTGCACAGAAAAAAAAGGTCTCATCAACAGCAATTACTACGATTTCAAAGATTATTGGAGGCATAAGAGATGATAATGTACTCGAAATACACGATCCAATTCGTGTTGCAGAATTATATGGATTAGAAAATTTTTATGATAACATTACTATGTTGAAGAGATTATTAATTGAAAGATCTGCCTTACTAATAACTCAATATTGATTTTTTTAGTAACCAATTTCCTTTTCCTTCAATTTTGCTTCGTAGAAAAGTTTCTTCGCTTCATCTGAATTTACTGCTTTAACGCCTCCAAACACATGTGGGTGTCTATGCTTAATTTTCTGTATTACATTTTGAAGTACGTCTTTCATTTCGAACATTTCATCTTCTTTAGCAATTTGTGTTAAGAGAGCAACTACCCAGATCAAATCTCCAATTTCTACTTTAAGATTCTCATAATCCGCTTTGTCTATTGCTTCTATTACTTCTTTGACTTCATCAATAAGATCAGTTTTCAAACTACTAATTGTCTGCTCCCGGTCCCAAGGACAACCTTCATCACTTCTTAACTTCTCAATTAATTGAAGAAATTTGTCAAATTCTTTCATTTCTATCAGTTAGTTATCTTTTTATCTAAGGTAAGAATTGAGCTAATTTGAATTATGTGACATAAAAATATAGCTTTAGGTAAAGATAGTTTAAATAATGCTAAAAAAATGAACGAGATTTAGTTGATTAAGTTGCGTCGAAATACAAAAGAGGAAGACGTGAGCGATATTGAGGAAGATGAGGAGTGGGGAAATGTTGATTGGGATGACGACTGGGAAGATGCCGAGGACCTTGAAGACACAGAGGAGGAGTGGTAACTTCTTATTTACAATCAAGACGATTTCAATGATTTTCGCAGGGTGATTTTTTTTGACTAGAATAGCTGTTCTAGACCCCGACAGATGTAGATCTTCGGATTGTGGTAGAGTCTGTCTGAAATATTGTCCTATGGTTAGAAGTAAGATCGAAGCAATAGCCTTTCAAAAAGGACAAGATAAACCCATTATAGTCGAGTCACTTTGCTCAGGGTGTGGTATCTGCATTAAAAAATGTCCTTTCAAGGCGATTACGATAGTTAATCTCCCAGATGAGCTTGATAAAGATTGTAGTCACAGATTTGGTAGAAATTTGTTCAAGTTATTCCGTCTTCCAATACCAAGAGAAGGTTCGGTTACCGGATTACTTGGTAAAAATGGGATTGGAAAGTCAACAGCTCTTAAGATATTAGCAGGGGAAATAAAACCAAATCTTGGAGAGCTCGAGTCTCCTCCTGAGTGGTTTAAGATCATTGAATTCTATGGGGGATCAACTCTACAAGAGTATTTTCACAAAATTAGTAACGGTGAACTTAGAGTCATACATAAACCGCAACATGTCGATAGAATTCCCGCAGCTATTTCTGGACGAGTGGGAGAATTACTTGAAAAAACTGATGAAATAGGTAAATTGGATATCATAAAAGATGTCATGGAATTAGATTCGGTTTGGGATCGAAAACTTAGTGTTCTTAGCGGTGGAGAACTTCAACGAGTTGCTATTGGTGCTGCAATGCTACGAGAAGCAGATGTGTATCTGTTCGATGAACCGTCAAGCTATCTTGATATAAGACAACGTATTAGGGTCGCAAGAACGATCAGAGGACTTGCAGAAGAAGGGTATTCTGTTATAGTAGCTGAGCACGATTTGGCTGTGCTTGACTATCTCTCTGACCAGATCTGTATCTTTTATGGAGAACCCACTGTTTATGGTGTCGTCTCTCATGTTTATGGAGTGAGAGTAGGTATTAATGTATACTTAAATGGGTATTTACCTGATGAAAATGTGAGATTTAGAGAATCAGTAATAAAATTTCATGTCAAACCACCACAAACCAGTTGGGGATCAACCAAGATTTTAACTTCTTGGGGAGAGATGATCAAGTCCTTTGGCTTCACTCTCAAAGTAAACCCTGGTAAAATACACATGGGAGAAGTGATAGGCATTCTTGGACCCAATGGTATCGGAAAGACAACGTTTGTGAAATTATTGACTGGCTTAATAGAACCAGATGAAGGAGAGCCTGGAGAGTCAAGAGAGTTAACGATAAGTTATAAACCTCAATATATTTCGATTGAGTATGATGGAACAGTGGAGGAGCTTTTAAAGACCATTGTAGGATCTGATTTTAGTGCTGGATGGTACAAATCTGAGATCATTACACCGTTAAATCTTAACAAAATATTAGATAGAAAATTGAATAGCTTAAGTGGTGGTGAGCTTCAAAGAGTAGCTATATCTGCTTGTTTATCTAAACATGCTTCATTATACCTTCTTGACGAACCCAGCGCTTATCTTGATGTTGAAGAACGTCTTTCTATGACGAGAACAATAAGAAGACTTGTCGAAGAAAGAGGGGCTTCTGCTTTTATTGTTGAACATGATATTGTTGCACAGGATTTTTTATCGGATAATATTATGGTTTTTGAAGGGATTCCAGGAGTCAAAAGTGTAGCCTTAAAACCTTTGTCTCTTAGAGAGGGTATGAATCGCTTCTTAGAGGATATGAGTATCACATTCAGACGCGATCCAGATTCGAAAAGACCTCGAGTGAACAAGGAAGGTTCAAGACTTGACCGTGAACAAAAAAGCCAGAAAGAATATTATTATATACCAAAAGAAGAAATCAGTTTATAAAAAGATTAATTAATGGATATAAAACCTATTCATTTAACATATTTCAGTATATTTTCATATATTTATTTTTAATGATTGCGTTCTGACAATAATTTACAATTTTATGTGTACATTAAGATTTTCTAACGGTTGAATCAATTGAGGAATTCTCGATTACAAGACATATCTGTCAGATAATCATGGGTATTCCAACACATTTCCTTCAAGAGTAGTTTTGAGGATTTTTTTTACACAAAAATATGAATCATCCACTATCGAGGAATAAATACGTCATCATTTAACTAATCAAATAAATTACATGTGTATAAAAATTATTTTTATTATTATAACTATATTTTATTCATTCATCTTTGTTTAAGAGGTCTCTACTCGTCAAACCTTTCTATAAAATAACCAATTTATTATACATAGTTGATAAAGATATAATGCAAATTAAGTACTCTATAATAACAAATTTCAAATTGTAAAGAAGTGGATTTGATCCATATGTTTCCCTCTAATATAATCGAATATCCTGGTTACAAACCACCAGAAATTCATAAAACTGCATTTATTGATCCCTCAGCAATAATAATCGGCGAGGTTGAACTTAAAGAGAAATCAAGCGTTTGGATGGGCGCAATAGTTCGGTCAGATGATGGACATATTACTGTTGGAGTTGGTGCTTCCATTCTTGAACACGCTCTAGTTGAAGCTGGAACCACAACAGTCGAGATAGGCGATTATGCTCTAGTCAATCATTGTGCTGTTGTCCATGGCGCAATTGTAGAGGAAGAAGCACTAGTTGGAATTGGATCGATTGTATTAAATGGTGCAAGAATAGGCAAAGGAGCAGTGGTTGGTGCTGGTGCTATTGTAACTGAGAATAAGGAAATTCCGCCTTATACCTTAGCACTTGGAATTCCAGCAAAACCAATTAGAGAGCTTAAAGAGAAAGAAGTAGTTTTCTTCAAACAAATAGTACATAGCTTTAGTGAAAAAGCAGCTGTTTATAAGAAGTTAAGGTCGGAAAAATGGGTAGCGCGCGCTAAAGATTAGTTTATTAGGTAAATCTATTATCCTTGTTTTGTTATTTTTTATCTGGTGGATATATATGGTAAAAATTACTTTTAGCATTATTAAGGCTGATATTGGCAGTCTAGGTGGACACCATGTTGTACATCCTGAAATCATAGATCTTGCAGAGGAAAGTCTTGAGTTAGCAGTTGAGAAAGACATCATTTTTGATTACTTTGTATGTAACTGTGGGGATGATCTAGAGCTAATAATGACTCATAATAAGGGGGAGAACAGTTCAGAAGTACATAAACTAGCTTGGGACACGTTTCTCAAGGCTACTGAAAGAGCAAAAGAGCTACACTTGTATGCTGCTGGACAAGATCTGCTCGCTGACGCTTTTTCAGGTAATATTAAAGGTATGGGTCCAGGAGTGGCTGAACTAGAGTTTGAAGAACGGAAAAGCGAACCAGTCATTGTCTTTATGATGGATAAGACAGATCCAGGAGCGTTCAATCTTCCTCTATTTCGAATATTCGCTGATCCCTTTAACACGGCTGGTCTTGTGATCGATCCAAGAATGAATAAGGGATTTGATTTCCTTATCCTTGATGTTAAAGAAAATAAACAAGTCAAACTTTCATGCCCAGCTGAGATGTATGATCTATTAGCGCTGATTGGAACAACTGGAAGATACGTCATAAAGCAGATACAAACAAGGAAGGGGATGCCATGCGTATCTGTAAGCACAACTAGATTGAGTCTTTTAGCGGGGCGATATGTAGGCAAAGACGATCCCGTGGCAATCGTGAGAGCACAATCTGGGCTCCCCGCTGTAGGAGAGGTCTTGGAAGCTTATACCTTTCCACATTTAGTAGCTGGTTGGATGAGAGGTTCTCATTATGGTCCAATTATGCCAGTAGGTTTGAATGACGCAGTCTGTACTCGATTCGACGGGCCTCCCAGAATAGTGTCCTTAGGCTTTCAAATCACCAATGGATTATTAGTAGGACCAGTTGAATACTTCGATGACCCATCATTTGACCGAGCAAGACAGGTATGCAATGAAGTTTCTGATTATATGAGACGTCATGGCCCATTCATGCCACACAGATTAGGTCCCGACGAAATGGAGTACACAACTCTGCCTAATGTTTTAAAGAAATTAGAAGACAGGTTTGAAGAGGCGTCTTAAACGTCTATAAAAACACCTCTAATTCTGATAAATTTCAAGACCTATTCGCAAGCTTTGGGAAAAAATGCGTTAAGACTAGCAAAGATAGCAGAAACAATAAGTGTAAAAAGAAATGTATCTGTTTCAGTGGCTCCACAAATCGCTGATCTATTTCAAGTTTCTAAGATGGTGAAAATACCAGTTTTTGCTCAGCATATCGATCCAATTGAAGCTGGTAGAAACACCGGTTATATTCTACCAGAAAATGTAAAGGCTTCAGGAGCTCAAGGCACTCTTATCAATCACTCAGAACACCAGCTTTCTGAAGATAAGATTAAACTTACAATTGAACGCGCAAGAAATGTTGGGCTTCTCTCTTTAGTATGTGTAGATACTCCTAAAATGGCATCTCAAGTGGCAAGATTTAAACCTGATATGATCGCTATTGAACCACATGAACTAATTGGCACAGGTATATCCGTCAGTAAGGCAAAGCCTGAAGTAATTACCTTAGGTTTACAATCGGTTAAGGAAATTGATCCCGAGATAATCTTTCTTTGTGGGGCTGGAATATCAAGTGGTGAAGATGCTGCGTCCTCAATTAAATTAGGCGCTAAGGGAGTATTATTAGCAAGTGGCTTTGTGAAATCAAAAAATCCGTCTCAGGTGTTAGAAGAGATTGCGTTAGCAATACTATAGAGTTTATTATTCCCTCATTATTTTTTAGAGTTGTTACCAAAACTAGCTAACTTCATTCCATTTCTTAACTCTTGGCTTAGTTTTCCCTCATCCTTAATTATTGTATCAAAGGTCTGGAATATGTTAACAAGCTTTCTCCAATCAGGGACGTAGATTTTAGAAAACCATAGTCTTATAGGGAGATCAGGGTCAATCTCACTAAGCAAATTAGAGTATTCATCTGCCTTCTTCCCTGCAAGTAAATGTATTGTTCCCATCGGTCCCTCCTCAGGAGCTTCTAAGAGCATCACACCGTCAGCACCTGAAGAAAAAGCGTGAAGAATGTCTTTGAAGCTAACCCTACTAGTTGAAGGCACCTGAACAATCCTTATAGATGAGGGATATGATAAGCGATTAACGCCTGCTATATCAGCTGCAGTGTATGCTATTTCCCTCTCAGTAAAAGCAATGATTCTAATTTCTTCATCACATTCAAGTATTCCATCGATTGAAGCTTGAAGCTGTTTATTTGTTATGCTTTGTAAATCAATGGCGTTCACTGGGCAAACAGGTACACATGCCCCACATCCTATGCAGGTTATCTCATCGAAGAATATCTTTCCTTTTTTGAACATTATTGCTTCAGTAGGGCAGATTTGAATGCATCTTTGGCAGTTGCCACATCCTTCAGTAGGGTTTGGATCTAGTGTTAAAAAAGCCTTTTCGGGTTGAATATTTATTACGCCCTCTCGAAGAAGATTTACTGCTTTTAGTGCTGCTGCTTCAGATTCGGATACTGTAGATTGAATGTCTTTAGGTCCTATTACCATTCCACATGCAAAAACACCGTCTCTTTTTGTGGCGACAGGATCAAGTTTAGGATGTTTTTCAAGAATGAATCAATCCTCATCAAGGGGTGTCTTAATCAAATCTGCAAGTTTTGAAGTTTCAGTGCTCGTAATGATTGGAGGACACAACACAACAAGATCTACTTCATTTTCAAGTATTTTATTTATGAACGTGTCCTCAGCTCGCACTAATAACTTATGGCCATTAGGAATAATCTCCGCGATCTTTCCTCGAACAAAATTTACTCCATCCAGTTGAGCACTTTTATAGAATTCTTCATAGCGTCGTCCAGGTGTCCTTATATCGATATAATGTATCCACACATCTAAATCGTGACTTCGTAAGATCTTAGCTTGTTTGATGGCGTATAAACAACAGACTCTGCTACAGTATTTAATGCCTCTATTATAATCTCGTGAGCCAGCGCATAGCATATATGCCACACTCTTTGCGTCTTGTCCATCGCTTAATCTAGTGATATGACCTTGAGTTGGTCCAGTTACGTCTATCATTCTCTCCATCTGCAATGAAGTAATGACATTACTATTTCTACCATACAAATATTCACCAAATTTGTTGTAATCCATGAATTGAAAACCAGTTGCTAGGATTATGGTACCTACTCGGATCTCTTCTTCTCTTGCTTCATTGTTTAATGTAATAGCTTCACTTGGGCAGACTTCAGCACATTTACCACATCGAGTACAATAATCAAAATCTATTGTATATGCTGAAGGGACTGCTTGTGGGAAAGGAAGGTAAACAGCTTTTCTATTATTTAGTCCTTCGTTGAAGTCGTTTGATTTTTCAACAGGACAGATTCTGTTACATAAACCACAACTTATGCACTTATCAGGATCAACGCCTCGTGGTTTTTTCTTTAATCGAATAGTGAAGTCACCAATAGATCCTTTAACAGATTGAATTTCACTCAATGTATGTAGCTTAATGTTCGGGTTTTCGGAGATTTCAACCATTCGAGGAGTGAGAATGCATTGCGAACAATCAAGGGTGGGGAATACTTTTGGGTATTGGATCATGTGACCGCCTATTGTTGATTCTTTCTCTACTAAGTGAACCTGTAACCCGTGTTCAGCAATGCGTAATGCAGCTGTAATTCCTGCTATACCTCCACCTATGATAAGCGCGGATTGAATAATGTCTTTTTTAACCGACTCAAGTGGAGTAGCATATTCTAGTGTTTTTACAGCGCCTCTAACTAGATCCAAGGTTTTTTTCGTAGCCTCATCAGGATTATTAGAATGAACCCACGAGCACTGCTCTCGTATGTTTACAATCTTGAGTAATTTAGGATTTATTCCCTCTTCCTTTAGATTTTTTTCGAACCTTTTCTGATGCATTTTAGGCGTACAGCAGGCAAGTACAACCCTGTTAAGATTTAGATCTTTAACTGCCTTTCTTATCATCTGAACGCCAGGTTTTGAGCAAAGATATCTATTAGATTGTGAAACAACAACGTTATTCCATTTGGAAGTTTCATTCACAACCTTTTCCACGTTTACAACGTCAGAGATATTTCCTCCACAATAGCAGGTAAATACTCCAAATCTCCTCTTTGACATGAGCTTTTCCTCTTTTTTTAAGCTTATTTGAAAAGTTAAACGAGTCTTTTTGAAGTAATTAAATGTAATTTTATTTCTATTTTTGATTACTTTTGAGAATCTTGTAATTAGTATAATTTCAAGGCGTGTGAGAGAACGTGACTCGATCGATATTCCGGTAGAAGAATTGGTGCTCGTTTATCAGTTTTTATTTCTTTGTCTTTCAAAGCTTCTTCGTATTTGTAAACATGATTTAAGTTTAGTTTGCCAAGTTTAACCTTGCTAATATATTTACCTGCAAAAATGCCTGCTCTCCTACCGTAGACGCTGTAATCTAAAATACTGTTGCCCATGAGTCTATTTTTTCCATGTGTTCCACCAGTGACCTCTCCCGCAGCAAAAAGCCCTCGCACTGTTGTTTCACAATTATCATTAATCATCTCAACCCCTCCATTTTGAAAGTGGAGCGTTGGAAAAACCAACAAAGGGTTTTTTCTCATATCGATACCAAAACGAAGATTTTGACGTAGCATCGCAGGTAAAGCGTTTTCAATTGTACCTTCGCCATGTATCAATTCTATCATTGGAGAATCCAACCACACTCCTCGCATACCCGTAGGAGTAGTAATTCCATTCTCTCTATCGTAGCATTCTCTAATTATTGCAGATGCTTCAACATCCCTTGGTTCTAATGGAAAAACGAATTGTTCTCCGTTCTTATTAACTGGTTGGGCACCCAAATTTCTAACTTTTTCTGTTACTAAGAGGCCAACTATTTGTTCTGGATAAGCCGCGCCCGTAGGGTGATATTGACATGAGTCTAGATCTCTTAAACGTGCTCCAGATCTATAAGCAAGTACTAGGCCATCTGCCGTTGCACCATAATGATTTGTTGTTTGAAAACCTTGTATGTGTAATCTACCTAAACCACCTGT
>Ga0209635_10000842_pt1 | contig 22177 bp, 16 predicted proteins | sample DeeMarSWOR230_32_FD_187463 | JGI IMG/M metagenome (GOLD analysis project Ga0209635, IMG submission 187463) | Marine sediment microbial communities from White Oak River estuary, North Carolina - WOR-2-30_32 (SPAdes) (version 2) | ecosystem: Environmental > Aquatic > Marine > Intertidal zone >...
GCGCATTTCCCGCAGTACAAGGTGTCGTCAGGATTTTCAAAGTTGCACTGAGGGCACTTCATCACTTTTGACTTCCTTTGCTTTCAATTCCCTGCATTCTTATTAATTCTTCAGCGAAGCCAGGCGCATCTTGGCGTCCTCGATTTCAGGAAATCCGGGATCAGCATCCGTCCAGAGCTCGAGGAACTTCTCATAATTCTCGATGGCTTTCCCTTTCCACCCTGTCTGTTCAAAAATCCTGCCCAGCATGGAGAAGCTCTGGGCATAGATGTCACCGTGTTCAAGCCTTCCTAATGTGAGATGAGCGATTTTTTCGTACTCGGTCTGAGCCTTCTCCAAGTCCTCAGATTCATAATAGGCCCGAGCCAGAGGTTCGATGAAATAGGCTGGCGTTCGGATTCCAATATCCTTAAAGGGAATTAGGGAAAGAGCCTGTTTGAAGAATTCTATGGCTCTTTTAAAATTCCCCTTTTTCATCTCAATCCGGCCCAGCAGATGATAATAGAATCTCATGAATTTTTTATTCATTCCTGCTTCTATAAATTCCTTTAGCTCTTCTGCCACTCTCTGAGCGTCATCCAGAGAATTCATCTTAATGGAGACGAATCCTCTGTAAAATAATGCGAATCCATGATGCCTTGAGCTATCCGCTTCGATGGCAGTGTCCAGTGCTTTCTCACATGCACTCAGAGATTCCTGAGGGTTGCCTGATTTGAGCTGCACACAGGCCAAGCGAACAAAAAAGTTTGACTCAGCCTGGGTATTGCTTATTTTTCTGGCCAGTTCGATGCCCTTCTGTGCCTGTTCTATCGAGTCATCAAGCTTTCCCTGAGACAAGTACAGATTGAGTAAACTCTCCCTTCCTCTTATACGGGCGATGTCCTCTCTATTTTCGAGGAGCTTCATGTATTCTTGTTCCGCCTCCGATAAATCCCCGCGCAAATGGTGTATATCCCCCCTGAGCAAAATATTCTGATAGTTAGCGGGATTGAGTGAAAAAGCCTTATCCAATTCAATCAAAGCAAGGTCGTATTCGCCCTGATTGGCGTAATTTCGAGCCAGGTCACGATGGATATAATCGCTCTCTGAAACATTCTCTAAGTAATACTCAAGAGCGTTTCTGGCTTTATCGTACATCCCCAGGAATTCGTAGGCACTAGCCAGATTGATATAGGTATACACAACTTCATATCTGTTATCGAAATTCCTCTTCCAATATTCTAGGGCTTTATCGAATTCTTCCAAATTTATATATATATGCCCCATGCCTCTGTTGCCGATTCCGTCATCCGGATAGATACTCAATAATTTGTCAAAAGCTTCGATGGCTTTATCATAGGTCCTTTCCTTTAACCGGTAATAATCTCCTTGAAGCCGGTATTTTTCTCTTTCGGATACGCGGTCAGCCAGCTGGAAAGCTTTCTGGAAGTACTGATCCTGCTTATCTCTGTCACCAAAAAAGCCATAGGCAAAAGCCAGATGTCTGTAGGCCATGGCAAACTCAGGATCGATCTCGATCGCTCTTTCGAAGAGCTGGATGGCGCTTCGTCGGTCTCCCTGGTTATAGTATTCCACGCCCTCACTGTAATATTTATACGCTTCAGGAGAAGCGGTAGTGATCTGTCCCACTTTCTCATCGATATCGCTAGCAATCTGATCCTGTGACAGCTTGAAACCTGCCTTGATCTTTCTTGTCATCTCATCCACGAGCGAGGGAAAGCTTTCCTCTCCCGACCCTGTCACGTAATCTGACGCCACTGGATTGAGAGTGTTTGCATCCTGGAGTGAATAATCGATTCGAAAAATATTCCCGGCTCGAGTCAGGCTCGCTGTCAATATATGGCTGGCACCTCCCTCAGCAGCCACTCTCCTCAAATCTTCAGACGCATAGCTTCTCGCCTGCAGAAGATCCAGCTTTCTGAGGATGCTGAATAACCTATCCATAGACAGGACATTGATGTGTTTTGACTGGGAAAGGTCTGTGATCAGCCACTGGCTGAATGCGCTCCTCCAGTGCTCTAAATTCGTATCTCCTGTATCGTTCTTGAAATACATCACAGCTAGAGACGGTTTGCCTGAGGGGATGGAAGCCGGTTCTTTTTGGGGAAGAAGCTTTAAAATCGCGATTGTTGCGATGACAAGTGCCACAACAATGAGAGCCGGCACGAGAAGTTTTTTCGGGCTGAAGGTAACCGTGATCTCTTTTGACGTGGTGGATTTTCTTCTAGGGACGACTTTTTCTGTAGTGGGAATTCCCTTCTCCAGTTTGGACAATTCGGAAAAAAGTTCTTCAGCGCTCTGAAACCTGCCTGACCTATCTTTCTCCATGCATCTCAGGATCAGGCGGCTCAGCTCTTCGGGAATCTGGGAATTAATCTCCCTGGGATCTACGGGCATTTCACCCTTGTGCTTCATGGCGATACTGAGCGGTGTCTCTCCCTCGAACGGAATACGGCCCGTAACCATCTCATAAAGAATCACTCCCAGCGAATAAATATCCGACCGTTTATCCACTTCTTTGGCTTCGGCCTGCTCAGGAGACATGTATTCCGGAGTGCCGATCATCACTCCGGCGCCGGTTATTCCTTTGGCTTTGAGGGAGCGGGCTATACCGAAATCCATGATCCGGGCATTGCCGTCCTTGTCGATCATGATATTCTGCGGTTTCAGATCCCGGTGCACAACACCCCGTCCGTGAGCCTCTATCAGACCCTCGCAGACCTGTTTGGCGATGAAAACCGTTTTTCCTGCACTCAGCGGTCCGGCTCTCCTGACAAAGCTCTTCAAGTCCTCTCCGGAGACATACTCCATGGTGATGTAATAGGTACCTTCTTGCTTGTTGAGGTCATACATGCGGCAGACATTCTTATGGGCGATGTCCCGCGTGACTTTGAGCTCATTCCGAAAGCGCTCGATGGTCTTTTCATCCGCAGCCACTTCAGGCTTGATGAGCTTCAGGGCCACTTTGCCCTTGATCTCTTTATCGAAGGCCTTGTAGACTCTACCCATACCGCCTTTGCCCAGTTCTTCGATGATCTGGTACCTGCCGGCAAAAGTGGAGCCTGTGGTCAATTCTTGTCTCGGTGTCTCGAGAGTCTCAGTGTGGGAGACAGAAACTTTTTCCGAGGGTTTGAGCGGCGCAGCGCATTTCCCGCAGTACAGGGTGTCGTCAGGATTTTCAAAGTTGCACTGAGGGCACTTTATGGTCACTTTTTTCCCTTTATCCCAGTCGGCAAAAGAATATCAATTCATCAAAAAAGAGTCAAACTGTATTCACTGGCCAGTAAGCCTGGCTATTTCCGCGATAAGGGAAATTTCTGACCTAATGAGAAAGTATAGCGCCAATTCCCCTCCATCCTAAGCCCATGTAGGCGGGTGGGAGGGTCTTGGCTTGAATGGAGGAGAAACCGGCGCTTAACAGATTACATCCTCATGATTATATATAATGGAAATAGATGTGTAATAGGGGACGTTCCTGAGAAGGATATCCTTTTATGCTTTTTTTATTTACAGAATAAAAGAGTGTCCCCGCAAGGAACTTCCCCATATTTTCGATATCTCCGTAGTAAGGAAAGAATCTTATCTAACAGGAAAGTACAGCAACAGTTCCCCTCCATCCTAAGCCCATGGTGGTGGGTGGGAGGGTCTTGGCTGGGATGGAGGGAAACCGGTGCTGTAAAAGATTGCATAATACATGATTAACTTTCAAGGAGGCTGAGATGCTTCCTCACTGACATCTCGAACGAAGCAAAAGTCGAGAGTTTTTCTCTTTTGACATATTTCGATGAACCTGATAGATTTTGTGGCTTATTGACAATACAGCCGCGATCATCATGAGGATAAAATTCTTAGGCGCCGCAGGCCAGGTGACAGGCTCTTGTTATTTCCTTGAAGCCGGTGGCTTGAAGATCCTTGTGGACTGCGGCTTGTTTCAGGAACGCGATTTTGCCTACAGAAACTGGAATCATTTTCCGGTTCCTCCAGGTCAAATTGACTATATCCTTCTCACCCACGTTCATCTGGACCACTCCGGGCTAATTCCAAAGCTTGTCAGAGAAGGATTCTCCGGCAATATTCTGACCACTCCCGCTTCTAAAGAGATGTTCCCTATCGTGCTCCTGGATTCGGCTCAAATTCAGGAAGAAGATGCCGCATTTAAGAAAAGACGCCACAAGAAGGAAGGGAGAAAAGGACCTTACCCGGAAATCCCGCTCTACACAGTCCGGGACGCCAGACTCTGCCTGCCATTATTAAAAGAAATCCCCTATAAATATCCTGTGGATTTAAACAACAGCGTGAAAGTGTGCTTCCACGATGCCGGTCATATCCTTGGCTCGGCCATGATCGAGGTCATCATCCATGATCAAAATGGAAGAAAGAACATTATCTTCTCCGGCGATATCGGCCAGTGGGATAAACCTCTTGTCAAAGACCCCACTTTTTTTGACGAGGCCGATTACGTAATCATGGAATCCACATACGGGGACCGCCACCATGACAGCCCTCAGGAGGTGGATGAAAAACTGTGCAGAGTGGTGAACGAAACAGTGAGGGCTGGCGGGAACGTTCTCATTCCGACATTTGCCATTGAACGCGCTCAGGAGCTGTTATTCCATTTCAGTCGCCTGGTCCGGGAAGATAAAATTCCCTATCTCATGATATTTCTCGACAGCCCGATGGCTGTTGAGATAACAAAGGTTTTCGAACACTTCAAGCAGTTTCTCGATAAAGAAACAGTAGACCTGTTCAGAGAGGGCCAATCGCCATTCGATTTCCCGGGGCTGAGACTTGTAGAATCCTCAGAAGCGTCCAAGGCTATCGATCAAATCAAAGGGCCTACGATCATCATGGCTGGTTCGGGAATGATCACAGGAGGACGCATCAAACATCATCTCACAAGAAACATAACGCGTCCGGAATCCACTCTTTTATTTGTGGGATACCAGGCGACCGGTACGCTGGGGAGGCTGATTCTGGATGGAAAACCGGAAGTGAGAATTCACGGCCAGTTTTATCCGGTGAAGATGAGGATCGAGGAGATCCTGGGTTTTTCTGCTCATGCGGATAAGGATGATCTTATTCGCTGGCTCGACAATTTCAAACATCCGCCCAAGCGAATTTTCCTGACACATGGTGAGGAAAAATCTATAAAGAGCTTATCGGACTTCATCCGTTCCAAAAAAGGATGGAGTGTGAGTGAACCGGAATATCAGGAAGAATTCGAACTTTAAAAAAGGCCAGGCTTATTTATTCTCTTTAGATTCCAGGCCAGTCGTCGGTTTGAGGACGACATCGTCCCGGACATAAGTGACGCTTGGCCCGCGAAGGAAGCGCTGGAATTCATCGGGGGAAAGGTCATCGCGCACTGAAGCCTCGATATTTTTGCCTAAATACAGCTTCTTGTTCACCATATCGACCAGGCTGTTGATACGGAGGTAGGTTTTCGCCTTGGCCTCCTCAACGATAATGGTTATATGGTCATCCCGCCTGATGACCGCCTTCACCTCCGGAAATTTGGAGATCTTCGAAGTAAAACGCTTGAGCATCCGGTTTTTCCTGTTCCTCACATAGCGATAGAGAAGAAGAGCCAGTATTCCGAGCGCAATAATTGCGCCGGTTTCCATTTTGGTAAAAACCACAAGAGCTGCCAGAGCCAACCCGATCACAGCTATGGCAATCCCTGTCGGACCGATGGGCAGTGAGGTTTTGATACCATCGAAGAACATGCGGACTCTCTCCCTGGCAGGGATAGAGCGCTGGATTCCGGATTCGATATCATGTTTTAGCCTCTTTAAGTCCGCAGCGAGAGTGCGGGCATTCCTGTACCTGTCTCCCGGCTTTTTGCGCAGGCAGCGGGATATGATTCGATGAAGCTCGGGCGGAAGGTTTTGGCGGATGATAGTCACTGGACGCGCTTCATCAAAGGCGATGGAGTGCATGGTATCCAGCGGGGTGTCGCCTTTAAAGGGCAGTTCACCGGTCACCATCTCATAAAGGACAACCCCCATGGAGAAGACGTCACTGGCCTGGTTGACGGGAAGGCCGCGCGCCTGCTCCGGACTCATGTAGGCGGCCGTGCCCATCACTGTTCCCGGCTGGGTGTGAGAGTATGTTTCTGTCTCTTTCATGCCTTGAATATCGCTTTCCTCATCGGCTGACACCGGGTCCAACAGCTTGGCCAGCCCGAAATCAAGAAGCTTGGCGTGCCCGTCCCGGGTAACCATGATGTTGTCGGACTTGATATCCCGGTGAACGATATTCGCCTCGTGGGCCTTGCTCAGGCCTTCGGCCACCTGGAGGGCGATCTCCACAGACCCGATCAGGTCCAGCTCGCGCTTGTCGATCAACTGGCTGACGGTCTTTCCCTCGACAAACTCCATGGCGATAAAAGTCGTTCCCCGGACTTCGTCCACATCATAAATCTGGGCGATCGCGGGATGGGTCACAGCAGAAGCGGCTTTGGCTTCCCGTAGAAACCGCCTCCGCCGGTCAGCGTTAGCGGTAAGGTCAGCTCTGAGCACCTTCAAGGCTACAGGTCTGTCTAAGCGGACATCGAGGGCACGGTAGACCACGCCCATGCCCCCTTTACCCAGGAGCTTTTCGATCTTGAAGTGTTTAAGCTCTTTTCCGACCATTTTTCATTCTCTGTGAAACGAAGACACGGTTGCTTTCCTTTCTGCTGAATGCTTTTGAACTCTCTTCACGATTTACACCGTCCCTGTGATATTACCAACATGACACATATTGTCAAGGATTGAGTTTTGAGTTTCATTCTCTTCCACTATTACAATACGAAATTCAAGGCAAATCGCTTCACAAAAAAGTAGGATTTTCAAAAAACACGACTTTAGTCGGAGTACTGGCCAGCCGCGCCAGGGGATAGAAATTTCACTGTACAGGTAGTATAAGGTTCCTTTCTCTAAGAGCCTGAAGTGCTGACAACAAAAATGAAATGCAACTTCCCCCAATTATTGATCTGGCACTCAATAAAACTCAAGTGGCTTCCCTGGGAAAGATTAATATGTTCATTTTAGATTTGTGATATAATCTCTGTTATTTCACTTTTGACACCAAAAATCTTTCATGCTATATTTAGTTCTATTAAAAACTTAGGCAAAAGCAGTCATTGCAAAATATTTTACTTCTTACGATCTCTCCCCTCTCTCTATACAATCTAAGCCCCTCTTCCAAGAATTTCCCCTTGCTGACAGGGAAAAAAGCAGATATCATACCCTTGAAGATTATGGAATTCAATTTATACACTCCCAGATCCTGAGAAAATTTTAAAAAAGGAATGAAACAACAGCGTGTCGTCACAACCGGATTAGGAGTAGTCACTCCTATTGGAGTTGGGCTCGGAGAATTTTGGAAGGGATTAAAAGAAGGAAAAAACGGTGTTTCCAGAGTAACTCATTTTGATCCTTCCGATTTCCCCTCTAAAATGGCGGCTGAGGTCAGGGATTTCAATCCTGAAGAATTTATCGACAGGAAATCTATCGGGCGCATGGACAGGTTTACCCACTTTGCGGTAGCCGCTTCTGATATGGCGTTCAAAGATGCAGGATTGGATAACTATGATTTTGACAGAGAAAGGGCGGGAATTATCATCGGCTCCGGGATAGGAGGTTCGGCGACGATCGAGAAGGGCTATTTTGATCTTCATGAAAAAGGACTAAAGTCCCTGAATCCATTCTTTGTGTCCAAGTTGTTGGTGAATATGGCAGCCTGCATGGTCTCGATAAGATACGGCCTCAAAGGTCCTCTTTCGGCTCCTTCTGTAGCTTGCTCAACAGGAGCGAATGCTATCGGTGATGCATTGCGGATAATTCAAAGAGATGAAGCAGATATAGTCCTGGCTGGAAGTTCTGAGGCCTGTATAACTCCTCTCGCTTATGGCGGCTTCTGTGCCTCCCGATCAATGTCCCGAAGGAATGACCATATGGAAAAGGCCAGCAGACCTTTTGACAGGAACCGCGACGGTTTTGTGATGGGCGAAGGAGCTGGTATAGTAGTCTTGGAAAAACTCGAACATGCACTCAGCAGAGAAGCTCGCATTTATGCTGAAGTCACCGGTTTTGGCAATGCGGCCGATGCGTATCACTTCACGGCTCCTGAGCCCGAGGGTGAAGGAATGGCTCGGGTGATGAACAAAGCACTGAGAGATGCCGGGCTCGACCCGAATGAAATCGGCTACATCAACGCCCACGGCACCTCTACCGTTTTGAATGATAAGGCAGAAAGCGCAGCCACTAGGAGAGTATTCGGAGCGCATTCAAGCAAACTCAAGGTCAGTTCGATAAAATCGATGATCGGACACCTTATGGGGGCTTCTGGAGCAGTGGAATTCATATCGACTGTCATGAGTGTTAACACCGGCATACTGCCGCCGACGATCAACTACGAAGAGCTTGATCCTGATTGCCCTCTTGATTATGTGACTGAGGGAGCTGAATCCATAGAACTCAAAACGGCCATGAGTAATTCCTTTGGCTTTGGTGGAGGGAATGCATGCCTTATCGTCAAGAAATATTCAGGTCAAAATGAAAATTCCTAAACTTCAAATCGGTAGCATCACTTTAGACATACCTATCATCCAAGGGGCTATGGGAGTGCGGGTTTCCCTTTCTTCACTTGCCTCTGCGGTGGCCAACGAAGGAGGAATCGGTACCATTGCGAGTGTCGGCCTGGGCGATATCGAAACCTCAAAATTTGAATATGAAAAGATGTCCCGAGAAGCCCTCGAAAATGAAATCCAAAAAGCAAGAAATCTGACGAAGGGACACCTTGCTGTAAATGTCATGGGTGTTCTAAGCAATTCCGAAGATCTGGTCAAGACTGCGATGAGAGAGGGCATCAAGATCATTGTTTATGGCGCTGGTCTTCCTCTTAAACTTCCTCGCCTCGTTGAAGACGATTCAGTGAATCTTCTTCCTATTGTTAGTTCTGGAAGAGCGGCCGAACTGATCCTTCGCTATTGGGATAGGCAATATGGCAGGACCGCTAATGGATTGATCCTCGAAGGGCCGCTGGCTGGTGGACATCTTGGCTTCTCAATCAAGCAACTCGAACATCCTGAAAATTATTCTCTGATAGATCTTCTCGCGAACCTGCTCGAAGTGGTGAAGAAATACGAGGACAAATATGCCAGAAAGATCCCTGTCATTACTGCTGGAGGAATATTTGACGGGAAAGACATAGCGCGAATGCTTTTAGCCGGAGCTTCCGGAGTACAAATGGCTACCCGATTTGTCTGCACGGAGGAGTGCGATGTTTCCCCGGAATTTAAACAGGCTTATCTGGATGCCAAAGAGGAAGATATTGCAATCATAAACAGCCCTGTCGGCTTACCTGGCAGAGCCATCAGGAACAAGTTTTTAAGGGAATTGGATGTTAAAGGCAAGCTTGAGATCGATTGCCAATACAGGTGCCTTAGGGTGTGTAATATCAAAGAGGCAAGATACTGCATTGCTTTAGCTCTTTTGAATGCTGCTTTTGGCGACACTGATAACGGATTAATATTCTGCGGCCAGAATGCCTATCGTATCAATAAGATCGTTACTGTCAAGGACCTCATTTCAGAACTAGTTTCTGAAATCGAAGCCTTTTAGCCTCGCTGCATTGGCCATTTCTTTTAATCCATCCAGAGGAAAGAGAAATTATTCTGTTCGGGATACCAGATGGGGAAAAGCGGGAAAATACCGAGTGGTCTATTGTCTATCCCCTAGCGAATTCTTCTCAATCAGGCGTGAAAAGCCTCTAATCCGTTCGCAAAAGCACAGCTCTTCAGAAAATCCTGAGTCAGGTGAAATTTTTTCCCTTTCTTAAAAATCTTCTTCACAGAAAATTTCCTGTAGCCCCAGTAGGGCATGATGTGGAAGCGTTTGGTTTCCAGCCGGGCAATCACCCTGTGGTTCGAATCCAGGACCTGAGCCTGGAGAAGATACCACACCCTTGTATCCAGGCATTTAGGCAGTTCGGCATCGAAAAACCGGGGCTGTCCGTGGGAAGAAGGAGAATTGACTGACAATGGAATTTCCAACTCATAAAGGTCATAGGATGTTGAAAACCGCTGCCTCCGGTGATCATACTTTTTCACAGAGAACCGCACCGAAGCTGCTCCCGGGATATCCAATAAGGGCTGACCGATCCGCGCCAGGCATTTTTCCTCTCCCCAGGAGATCAGAGTCAAAGCATCGAACCGTTTCTCGAAATCGAAGCCTTTGATGTGCTTGTGGAAACCGTAAGCCGTGACCCACTCCGGAAAGTCATAATCGGTCGAGGAAATGAACCCTATGGAATCGAGCGCGTTCAAAGATCCGTGCGTTCCTGACCTCCCTTTGAACTGGGAAAAGAACTTTATGAATTTGCTGCCGCTTTCATGGCCAGGCTTCAAGCTGACAAGTATTGACGCCGGATTGTTCACGTCCCTCCCTGTAATCCCTTTCTGGATACGCATCAGACTGTCCGGAAAGTCGGTCTTGATCGAAGCTTCAAACACTTCAGATTGAGGGATCCATTCCCCGGCCGCAATCCCCTGCTGGATCAAACCTAAGGGATCTTCGCCGCTGACTATTCTGAGCCTGAACTCATCTCCCGCCGGATTGTACTCAAAAGCCAGGATTCCTTTCTGGGATAAGGCATAAATAACATTTTCCCCTTTATCATAAGTGACCACAACATCAGCCCAGGGCTGAGCTGCAAGGAGCCTGGCTAACTCGAACCTTCGCTCCTCCTGGATATAGAAACAGGCCACCGACAGGATGCCGCTGCTGTGATAGATCACATCGTCGGGCCCCTCCAATCTCTTTTTGGGCTTAAAACCCTGTCCTTTCAGGGCTTTATCCACACTGATGATCTTTCCCTTGAGCAGAGTGTTGCCGTGGTCGGAAAGGAGGGTGATTTCCAGTGGCTCATTGAATTTTCTCAGGTGCTCTTCACGGATGCGGATGAGCTCCCGGTCGAGAATCTCGAGCAGATTGTGGAGCCCCTTTCTCCCTTTCATGTGGGCGATTATGTCCGATGTTTCAGTAAAGGCGAAAAAGAGCCGGGGCTGATTAGAAGAGAGGACCTCTTCAGCCAGATGCTTCAACTCTCCCTTGATAGATCCGCCAGTGGTGAGATAGGCTTTGACCTTCTTGAAAATGCTGTCGTCCCTGTATTCATAGTGATTGGGAAAGGTCGGCTTCCCCACCTCATGGAAGAGCCGTCCCACGATCCTGTTGAGGCCGAAATGGTAGTACTGAGCCTGGTAACCCTCCACCTTCTCTGTATGCATGATCACGGCCCAGGCATAGTTGGTGAGCGAGGGGAAAGAGGAAATCATCCGGGATGGCGGACGGAAATCCTTAAACAGGCCCTTCTGCTGGGCTTCCACAAACACAGCATACGGGACCGCATCCACACCGAAACAAAGGTGACGGGGAGGCAGGTCTTCGGCAAAGCTCAACCTTCCGGAACAAACAACCAAAGCGACGATCAGGACGAGAAAGAGAGCTGTCCCGGACCTGTTTTTGTTGGGTGTCGAGTTTCCCTTCATCCTGCCTATGCTCTATTCAGTCGGACTTCCATGTTATATTTTAATCTTTTATTATACTCTAAATAAATAATAAGATTGAAGTCTGGGGTCAGGCTTCCATAGCTTCAGTAATTTGGCCTTCCCTGATAGATGGATATAAGCAAAAAATGAATTAAAAGCTGGGGGCAAGCTCGCAGAACTTCAATAATTCGAATCCAGGCCCAATAGAGACTCACAAAAATTCACATATTCAAGGAAATAACTCAAAATCAACCCGTTGAGATGAAATCTAAATCTAAACAGTCCGATAAGATTTAGTTCTGTTCCTGGCGATGGAGTTCTTCAATTTCATAGAATGCTTCCTTGTCTTCCGCATATCTCAACACAAACTTCTGGAGCTCATCGGTAGGAGCGCTGAGGATAATTCTGTCTTCAAGGCGAATATGGGCGATGTTGACTTTCTTCTTGTCGACCATCTCCTCAAGCCAGTCATAGTCGAGAGAGACCAGGCGAATAACGTCTTTTTCAATCCATATTTTATAAAAAGAATGGACTGGAATCAGGTGAATGTCTACTCCATATTCCTCCATTTCCGGCACTTGAGGATAGATATCCAAAAAAAGAAACTTTCCGAGTTTAACCAGATGAGCTTCGTATCTGCCCGCCTCATCGTATCCCAGTGAATCTATCGGCTTCTTGCTGGATTCCTGCCCAGTAATGATCAACTCATAAGCATCTTTCCCCGACTGTTTAAAGGTATAGATATCCTCCTCATCTTCTGTTTTCCAGGTTCCCAGCAGCTCAGGAGCGAAAGTCAGATCTTTCTCTGTATACAGAGGATGAATAGAGGTCACAAAGCAGCTCGCCGTGAAAAATGCCAGAGCAAAAATGACTGGAATTTTTATAAAACGCATTTTATCCCCTCCTTTAAACATGTTGATTCAAACATTATTTAAACTGCATTTCTTGTTCTGCATCGATCCTTTATAAACCTCTCTCCTTTTCAATCCTGACTTTCCCGTAATTATAATTGTATTCACTGAGTTTTTCAAACCTGTTTTTGCCTGGATTCAGGATTGGATCTCTTTATTTATCTCTAAATATTTCCGGCAGGTTTTTGATCCTGTATTCCGCATACACATCCCGGTCTTCCTTTTCTTCCTTGAGCATGAAACCGAAATCTAAGAATTGAGCCTCTTCTAAGGATAAGCCTTGAGGTTGGTTCAGCTTATAGATAAACCGGCCTTCCGGATCATAAATATCGATTTCAATCGTCTCCATCCCGGTTATGGGGTAAACAGCCACATAACCCTTAGGAAGGCACTTGATGTCCCTTATCGCGCAGAGCTGGTCGGGATAGATATTCATCCACCACTCCCAATTCTCTTCATATTCTTCCTGGAAATGCTTTTTTTTCTCATCCATATTCAGGGTGAAGTTCTTATGCGCTTTGTCAAAAACAAAAACGCTTTCTTCGGCCAGCTCATGAGCAGAAATCCTGTATTCTGTGTTGAGCACGGTGTAGACCCGCTTCTCATGATCATCATAAATCCAGCGAATTCTCGGTGTTGCCCAGGCATCCGCAAAAGCCGACTGCCCTTTCCTTACCAGGCCAACATCCTTGGCTTTGAAATAGTCGACAAGGATCTTGTCTTTACCCTCCAGGACTCTCTCCACGTAAGAAATAATGGTCCATTCGTGCATCTCTTTTCCCTCTTCCACCCGTTCCTGCCTCTCTGCAATCAACCTGTTCTCATCCACATACTTCACAGGATAATACCAATCATCCAGCCTGATCTCCCCTAAAAGATTTCTTTCCATATCGAACCTGGCGATCTTGCGTCCGCCTGAGGCCCAGATCTCACCCATTTTTACAAAGTCAAGTGAAAGACCGCTGTATTGAGGGAATTCCCCAGGACCCTGGCCGATCCGGATAAAAGAACCAAGATAGTCCCCCTGGCTGGTGAAATGAAAAACATTCCTCGACTTCCAGACCATCAAGTACACGTTTCCGGCGGGGTCCTTCCAGAAATTATTAAAAACGACAAAGTCCTCGATCTCGAATTCAGCGGGATCGATCCTTAATGTTTCCTCCACTTCGAGATCGACGGTTCCTTTGAGCGGTTTGACCGGATTATGGATGTGTTTGACACCGTCGATGACCTCTGTCGTTATTCCCTGATTTTTGCAGCTTACGTTTAAAAAGCCAAAAATCAAGGCTAAACAGAATAAAACCGGAATCCTGTACAAATGTATTCCTCTATCGATCATGGTTGAAACTCCCTTTCATCTATTATTACGATTAGGTCTGCCAATTCGTTACTTGAAAATTCAAGAATTCTTTTACAGGCTGTCCACCGCCAATCTTTCAAAGATTGTCCGACTCATGTCTAAAAGGGCTCCCTGAGAACTCGGGCGTTTTCAATTTGCTGATTCAGGACATTTTCAGCCGCTCGGATAATGGTGGCTGTCCGAAAAAGCCGGTCTTGGGCAGAGCTTCGAGCACTGCTGATTGAGAAATCCATTCCCTGGCAGGAAATCCATAAACCGGCCATTCTGCCGGGCCTCACCGATCACAGAATACGTGACCGCATCCACACCGAAACAAAGGTGCCGGGGAGGCAGGTCTCCGGCAAAGCTCAACCTTCCCGAACAAACAGCCAGGGCGAAGATCAGGGCGAGAAAAAAAGATCTTTTTTTAGGAGTAAATATATTGAAAGAAAATTGGAATCAAGACTATACTAAGTAAGGTGGCTTTATTCGATCATCAGTTGAAAAGAAAAGAGCCTCGGCAGATATGATCGTTATCGAGAAAAAAATGAAATCTTTCTGTGCTTCCATTCTGGCAATCCTGCTTCTCATCCCAGTATTCATTCTTTTTATCCCAGCCTATTCAGGTTCGAGCGATATCAGTTATCCGGACATCCTGACACGAATGAAAGACCGCTTTGAGAAGATCGAGACCTACCAGTGCTTTTTCCAGGTCTTTACCGCAAGAAGGAAAAAGACCAAAACAGTAACCGCTTATTATTTCTTTAAAAAACCCAAATGGGTACGCATGGAGCTCTTGGAAGGCAGCCAGGAAGGAACTGTTGCCTTGTATAAGCCTCACAGCGTAAGGCTGAAGCCTGGAAAGGGACTGTTATCCATATTTCATTTCAAGCTTGAGCCGGAAAACGAAATGTTGGTCGACCTCAGAGGCTATGGCATACACGAAACCGACTGGGGCTACTACATTGACCAGCATCTTAAAAGGCTGGAAATAACCTCCAGCCAGTTTACAGGAGAGGAGAATGTCGAGGGCCGGCAAACACTGGTCTTTGAGCTGCTCTCTCACTACCCGGAAAGATCGAACGATGTAGCCAGAGAAGTGTTATGGGTCGACAAGGACGAGTTGATCCCGTTGAAATACGTTCACTATGATACTTCGGGAATGCTTATCCTCTCAGCTCAGTTCAAGGATATAAAGATAAATGTCGAATTTGAAGACTGGCTTTTCGATAGATTTAAAAAAGGCGAAGGAAACAAAAAAAAAAATCGAACAGCAAGACTCGGGGGAACTCTTTCGCTCTATAACAAAAAAGAATCTGCTTTAATCCCCAGGCCAGGAGAGACGCGCGTTTTGCCCGGGGAATAATAAAACCGTTAGAGCTCGACCAGTCCGGCCAGCTTCAGGACCTGGATGTAGTTGATGATGCTCTCCAGCTTGGATTCCCTCTCGTACTGGGCATCGAGCATGTTCTTGATATCCAGGATGCTCCGTTTTCCGTTGATCAGGGATTGTAGCTCGCTGGTGCTGGCGATATCTCTTCGGCTGTAAGGATATTTATCTCTCTCTTCCTGGGGAACCTGGGTGATGAACTCGCTGTAGCCCCGGTATCCTTTCTCTTTGACCTTTGCCGTGGGTTTGGGGATCATCTTGCCGGCTTTTTTCTCCAGCTCCGTCCATTGGATCCGGACTGGCTTGACTCCAATCCTGCCGGCAACAGTCTCCATGTGCGCTTGAAGCGCAGTCAACTGAGCTGCGCCCGAATCAGCGGTCGATTTCTGCATCTTGCTGATAAAGCTGGCTACGCCGGCTTTATTCTCAGCAAGCTCAAGGACTGCCTGCAAAGTGTTCTTTTCGTTGTCTACAGCCGTTGACACCCGGATCCAGGCTTCTTTGTAGGCAGCGGCAAGTGTCTCGGCAGTGGCCTTGTTCAGCAATTCCAGTCCAACCATGAGCTGGTGGCCGAGACGGCGCATTCCGTTGCTGGTGGCTTCTGCGGCGATTTTCACGGCCATACCGTCATCGGCGCTGGCCACGGTATAGGCTCCAGCAGCGCCGATTATCGCTATCCTTTTCATCTGTGTCGGGTCAGTCTTATCCACCCTGTCTCCTGAAGTATGATACCAGGGATCGGGCCAGGTGATCATCATCACACCCGGGACCCCGACCCCCCAGTCGTTGAAGACCTCATGGTCTGAAGCCCCGTAGTGGGTTTCGATGGAATAATAGAATGGCTCATCCGCGCCGGAAGGAGCGACGATGCGGCGGAGTTTGCTGCGGGATCCGCTGCGGTTTTGAATCCGTTCCCTGTTTCCCTCTCCGACGAACCGGTAATAATTTTCCATGACATCGTTGATGTAATGGGCGTTGCCGTAGGTCGTTCGCATCAGGCACATGAATGCCTGGCTCTTGCTCAGCTCCACGCCGACCATGTCCATGTTGATGTTGCACAGTGTTCTCTCCATGATATCCCTGTTCGCCTGAACCCAGCGGCCGATGCCTGAAAACTCGGGCCCCCAGATGAAACGGATGGTCCTTTTCGGCCGGGGGAGCCTCCCCTCCTCGATGAGCGTATGCAGGACCCGGGCGACTTCGAGTATGCCCGCGCTTCCCGACTTGTTATCGTTGGCCCCCTGTTTGACGATCCCCTCAAAAAGATGAGCGGAGAGGATAACCTCACCCGCATCCGGGTCTGTTCCGGGGATATGACAGGTGACATTCTGGTACTCATAGTCCTCCATCTTGGTCTCGACCTGGGCATGAACCTTGATCTTTTCCCCCAAGAGCAGGCGGTCCTTGAGATACTCTCCTTCCCGGACCGGAATGAAAAATCCAAACCTTGGTTCCTGGTCGCTCTCCCCTCTCCTGCTGCGGATACCTCTCCAGGGTATCTGGATCGGGTCGAAATAGGGCCGGGAGTTGTTCAAGGCAATGACACCCAGGGCACCATTCTGAAAACAAGCAAGAGCATGAACGCTGCTGATCGAACCTTCGGTGACAACGATCTTGCCTTCCACTCCGGCGCTCTCGATCTCCTCCTTGGTGCCGCGTCCGACCCAGACCAACTCAGCCTTCACATCAGCCGAATTGCTGCCGTTGGCGAGCATGGCTGTCATATCTTTATAGGAGGCCAGCTTTCTCCGGTAAGGTTCGATCTCCCACAGCTCGCCCTTTATGGCATTCCAGGTCTGTCCGGCTGGAATCCTGACGATCTCAGCACCCGGGAGACCGTAGCGTTTCAGCTGGTCGTATACATACTGCGATTCGTAGAATGTTCCCGCATACTCCTCAGCCAGGCGGTCCTTGTTGTAGCCGCCCGTCTCCATGATGGTGTTCCAGGCAGTCTCGCCCGAAGCTTCACCGATGATCTCGTCCATCTGGCCCTCTGGAAGCAGGGTCCAGATAAGCCAGGGAGTCATCTGGGCACTGGCTATCCCCCAGATTAAAAGAACAGCGGCAGTCAAAGACATAAGAATTCGTTTAGCCATGTGTCCCTCCTTTAGGAATGGAAATCTTAAACAATGGTGCGGAATGTATTGAACTGCGGGGAAAAACCTTTTCTTTTGATGTCTTGAAACGATCCCGGTCCCGCGCATTGATTCGGAGTAATGCATATACCACAGAGTCCACATCCGGTCAATAAAAAGAAAATAAGATGCTTTTTTTATGGAATATTTCGGGTGCTCAGCCGTTTGTATAAATGAAGGGTCTGAAATGGAGAAGAAATTTTAGGTTCGAGTTGATATGATAGAGACAGAAGCATCGACATTCCCCCTGGTTAATAAAATGAAAGCGACCGAAGGAACAGAAAGAGAATCCAAAGTCCTTGAGGAGCTTATGACCTATCAGGAAAAAGTATTTCTGATCTGCCTGGGCTTTTCCAGGAATCCGGCAGACGCAGAAGACCTGGCTCAGGAAGTCTATCTGAAAGCCCTGAGGAATATCGATTCCCTGACAAACCTCTCGCTGGTGAAATTCTGGCTTTACCGGGTCACCCGGAATACATGTCTGGATTTCAGCCGGAAACGTAAGCTGCGGCGTCATTCTTCTCTTGAACCGGAACACCAGCAGCTTGATTCTCAGACGCCCGAATCACAGGTCATGGAACAAGAACAGCTCAGGTTTCTGAAAGAAGCCATTCAGCAACTGCCGAAGAAACAGAGGGAAGTTTTCATCATGAAGGAATACGGCGACCTGTCTTACCAGGAGATCGGAGAAATCCTCAAGATCAATCCCGGAACTGTCATGTCCAGGCTGAATCGAGCCCGCCAGACCATCAAGAATAGAATAAGGAGAGAAAACAATGAAAAAAGCTAACTCTTCAAACAATAAACAGAGCATCGAATTCACGGATCTCATCCGGAAAGAAAAGGAAGAGGCTCTCCGGAGCTTTCACAAAGACGCTTTCCGTGCCCGATTGAGGCAAAGGATAGAAGAGGAATCGAAAACGCAGTCTCCTTTCGTATTCCGGTTTCACCGGCCGGTCATTGCGGTGAGCGCAGTGCTTGTTCTGGTTGTCATGGGATGGATCGCCTTTCAGGTATTCGTGCCCACACCCGAAGAGAGAGAAGCCAGGATGATTGAAAAAACGCTCTTTCGAGCGTTCGAGTCTCAAGAGCTCCTGACCGCTCGAAGTGTCGCGCAGGTTGAGCCAAAACAGGAAGAATCCGACATTCATGAATTCGAGTGGTCACTCAAGAGAGTTGTCTATTCGGCGCAAAAAGAAGACATCACCGACAATGATATCCCCCGGATCCTCAGTCAGGTTCTTCAAAATGCACCACAGGTCAGAGAAGTCGAGGACGAAAAGCCTTCAGGAGCAAGGTCCAAAAACGAGGATCTCAGCCTATTCCAAGAAAGCGATTCGCATCCAATGCGTTACCGAATTCAAGACTAAGGAGGTCAAAATGATACGAAAAACAATAACCCAATGTATTATTATTCTTCTCTTTATTTTTTGTCTGAACCTGAATTCATGCAGCTCATCACTCCCACCTGCTGAAGAGAATGCAGGCTATGCGCTCCTGGATTCCCTTCTCGTCGCCTTCAAGGAACTGGCCGAACAGAGGGAAGCTGTGATGGAGAGAACAAACACAGCACTCGGAGAGATGGCGCGGGAGGCTCAAAGAGCCGAAACCCAGGGACAGATCGATTCTGTCTTTTTCAAACGGTTCCAAAGGATCCTGGTGGTCATAAAATGTGTGATCACTCCCATTGCCAAAGACGAGGAGGGGTGGTTCGTTAAATCACTCTACTTTGAAGCACTCGAAAAATTTATCGAGGATATCGAAGGAGAGCCATTCAATATTGAAAAATCAGGACATAATGTCGTCATAAACAAGTTCACCCAGGCGGTCTCGAACGAAATCATCGATCTGCGTATCTATCTCGATAACAAAGAGAAGAGGGAGAAGCTGATCGAGGAGTACCAGGAACTCCTAGGTCTAAGCGAGGAATCTCCCGAATTAGCTGAGAAAGAGAGACAATTGAAGACTATGAACGATATATCGCTTGTCAACGCTGCTATTTCAGACCACTTGACGGATTACGGATTTCCACCCAAACAGGCCGGCACATACGACAGGCAAGGGGATTTCCATAAAGCTTTATCTCCTTTCTACATTAAAAACCTTCCTTTTAAAGATGGTTGGGGAAACGGCTTTTACGTTTACACTGGATTAGCCTGCAATGGCATTTATGATGGGATCAAAGGTAGCACAGAAAAGGATTATATCGTTATTTCCTTCGGCCGGGACGGGAAGAAAGAGAGCTGGAAGTACAATCCCAAGGATCCGGAAGCGGGTATCTATGTAGTGACATCTGATAGGGATTTTGATAATGACTTTGTCATATGGAACGGAAAAATGATCAGAGCGCCAAGAACGAAGAAATGATAAAGAAAATAAAAACGTTCCTAAAATACGACTTCTCTGAATTCTCGCCTGTAATTATAAAACGGAGACGCCGCATCTTTGGGATTGTCCTTTTTTAATAAAATCCTGAAAAATTCTCGAACAAAAGAAAAAAGTAAAAAATAACGAGACTAAAATGAAAAAAAATTTATCCTTACTTTTAGTACTGCTTTCACTCAATTTTTGCTCTCAGACAAAGAGCAAAGTGGAAAAGATAATGGAAGATGGAGTCGAAGTTATTGTCAACCATCTCGAACCCTACAAAATCAGGGGCGAGCTCACGGCCCTAAATCTTAAAGAAGAATTCACCATCGACCTGGAAAAAGAAGAGATCGCAGCGATCGGACTCGAAGATATATGGGGCTTTGATGTCAATTCTGAAGGAGATATTTATCTTTTCAGGCCTATAACAAGTCAAGGTGATCTGGTTTATAGATTCGACCCAAAAGGCAATTTCATCTCCTCTTTTGCCCACAGAGGACAGGGACCCGGGGAGGTTGAACATCCTGCTTATCAAAAAATCAACAAACACAATGAACTTCCGATAACATATCCCAGCAGATCTAAGATCATGATATTCAACAAAAATGGAAATCTCGTCAAAGAAATCAATATGGATTTGTTTATCGGTTATTTTGGGAATATGGTCTACCCTCTGGAAAATGGAAATTATCTGATCAGAAGAACATTACGCACTCCATACAGAGGGATTACTTTTGCTTTGGGTTTATTTAATCCTGAGTTTAAAGAGATTAAGGAGCTGGACAGGTTTACAACCATCCAACCCATAAGATCAGACAAATACAGACTTCCCATGCATGTTTCCGTATGGTGCGTATCCAATAAAAATATCTATGTCGGGAATGAGGAACGAGGCTATGAAATCTGTGTCTATGACTTTGACGGAAATTTACTGAGGAAGATAAGAAAGGATTATGAAGCCGATAAAGGATCCGGAAAATTAGTGCAGGAAATAAGAGAGAAGCTGAAATACTCACTCCAAGAGTTAAAGGACAAAATTTATTTTCCGGAACGATGGCCTCCATTCCAATTCATTTTTGCAGACGACAAGGCCCGTCTCTATGTCATGACTTTTAAAGAAGGAAAAAATCCCGACGAAAACATCTTTGATATTTTCAGCCCGGAAGGGATCTTTATCACAACAGCCAGCATGCACGTTTCTTTAAATGATCCCTTTTTCACGCCGGGAATACCGTTGGACTCCTGGGTCACCATAAAAAAGAACCGCCTGTATTGTCTCAGAGAAAAAAGCAACGGCTATAAGGAGCTTGTGGTCTATAAAACCATATGGAATTGATAAGAGGGAATAATGGAGAAAGGGAACAATTAAAATGGAAAGAACGTCATCCCCTATTCCCCATATTAAATGTAAAAACCACCTAGCAAAATTTCCCTAAATTGTTTTTATATAACAAGATATAGGTTAATCAAGACATCGAAAATGAAACGCACAAAGGGTGAAAGGTTAAACATTAGTTTTAACAGAAAAATTAAGCTTGAATTTCATGGGGCAAGATTGGCATCTGATGGTGGCCTGCTTGCCTACCGGGAACTTGATGAGGCATTAGGGTAAATAATAATTTTGTCCTATCTCAAAATTTACTTTTTCTTTGTATAAATAAGTGTGTAATCCGCGACAGGAGGAATGTACGGAGCCATCAGAGGGAGCGTCCGTTTCGATACTAATAAGAGGGAGGTCAAAATCATGAAAAGAATTTTTTCACTCACAACAGCAAGTCTTTTTCTTATCACTTTAATTGCATGCCAGGATTCCGGCCATACCGCACAACAGATATTGGAGAAAATGATAGAGGCTCAAGGTGGAAGAAATGCCGCTGAAGGCATCAAAGATATGACTGGGACCGGAACTATTGAAATGGCTGCGCAGGGATTGAGTGGTCCGATCACTATGTACAAAAAAGAACCGGATAAAATACGCGTGGATGTTACAGTGATAGGGAGGGTTTTTAGTCGAGCTTACGATGGAAAGACCGGATGGGGGACCAATCCTCAGACAGGAGGCATTGAAGAGATGAGCGGGCAGCAGCTCGCAGACATAAAGAAAGAAGCCTTGCCAATCGTCTCCTTCCTGAACCCTGAGCAATACGGCATTACCTTTGCCTATAAAGGGAAGGAAGAAATTGAAGGTAAAGAGTATTTTGTCCTGGAAGAAGCTTATCCGGATGGGTCCAGATTAACACTCTATGTAGACTCAAAAACTTATCTCATCTTTAAAGTGAAAGGGAAAACATCCGGACCGACGGGTGAAGAAGTGGAGTTTGAACAATTCCAGTCTGATTATAAAAAAGTGAATGGTCTGCTGCTAGCCCATTCCACCATCACCTATTCGAGTGGGAAGGAAACCCAAAAAATAACTTGGGAAGAAGGAATCTCCAACACAGGCCTGGAAGATTCTCTTTTTAAGATGCCCCCAAAGACAAGCAAACCGGATCGACCGAG
>Ga0209635_10000844_pt1 | contig 22165 bp, 26 predicted proteins | sample DeeMarSWOR230_32_FD_187463 | JGI IMG/M metagenome (GOLD analysis project Ga0209635, IMG submission 187463) | Marine sediment microbial communities from White Oak River estuary, North Carolina - WOR-2-30_32 (SPAdes) (version 2) | ecosystem: Environmental > Aquatic > Marine > Intertidal zone >...
AGGCTTACACGTCGCTTCCGGTTCTCCTCATTGAGCGGAACAGCATGGCCGTATTTTACAAAATAGCTGGAAATACGTTTGTGTTGGTCAAGCATGTATCCCGCCTCGACCGCCATGTTTCTTAAAGCCAAAATCACATCCGTTGGATCAATTCCCCTAGGGCATCTTTCTAAACAAGTGAAACATGTCGTGCACAACCAAAGGTCTTTATCGGAAAGAACTTCTTCGCGAAGACCTAGCAATGCAATCCGCATCAGTTGGCGTGTCCGAAAAGCTGTTCTTCGTCCTGATGGACAGCTGGCAGTGCAAGTACCACATTGAATACAAAGGTTTATTTTTTCACCACCAGCTTTAGCCACAGCTTCAGCAAATCTCTTGTCCAATTTGTCCAATTGTATAACGTTGTTTTTTTGTTCAGCCAGAATTTGAGCCTCCATATTTTTCCTTATGGGAGCATAAACGTGGATTAACGTTTTGTTTTGAGAAGTTTAACAGATTAATGCTTCATTTATAAGGCTTTTGAGATTGTTGAAGCAAAATTTTCAAAATTGGAAATATATTAATATCTCTATAATCTCAGTGAAATTTCTAAAAGTTATAATTAAACGAGTGACTGACTAAAAGGGAAGAAAATGGCGCAAGAAAAAGCTAGAGTGGGAGTTTACATTTGCCATTGCGGAGGAAACATCAGCGACACGGTAGACGTAGAAAAAGTGAAGAAAGCTGCCGCCAAATTCAAAGGAGTAGCGGTTGCGGAAACGTATGAATACATGTGCAGCAATCCTGGACAAGAAAGAATAATGAAGGGAATAAAAAAACATGGACTCAACAGAATTGTCGTAGCGTCATGCTCTCCGCGAATGCACCTTGAAACATTTAGGCAAACACTGAAATCAGCAGGTTTAAACGCATATTTCCTTGACATGGCGAACATTCGGGAACAGTGCAGTTGGGTTCACGACGATAAGGAGACTGCAACGGCTAAGGCGATCGATCTTGTTCATGGAGCAGTGGAACGAGCCCGTTATCTGGCTCCTTTAGAGCCAAAAAGCATGTCCGTGAAGCAGGATATCCTCGTGATCGGAGGAGGAATCGCAGGCATAATTGCCTCCCTTGAATTGGCAGATAAGGGCTATCAGGTTTACTTGGTAGAGAGAAGCCCGAGCATAGGAGGCCACATGGCTCAGCTTAGCAAAACCTTTCCAACTCTTGACTGCTCGCAGTGTATTCTCACGCCTAAGATGGTGTCCGCTGGACAGCATCCAAACATTAAAATCATTAGTATGGCCGAGCCAGCGGCTGTTGAAGGGACTCCTGGCAACTATCGGGTTTTGATAACGCAACGCCCTAGATTTGTGGATGCTTCTAAGTGCACGGCTTGCGGAGAGTGTACAAAGAAGTGCCCAGTTAAAGTTCCAAGCGAGTTTGAAGCTGAATTAATAGCGAGAAAAGCAATTTACTCTCCATTCAAGCAGGCAGTTCCCAAAACATACGTGATAGACACGGAACACTGCTTACACTTCACAAAGGGAGTCTGCAAGATTTGTGAAAAGTTCTGCCCAGCACATGCCGTTGATTTTGATCAGAAAGAAAAAACCGTTGAGTTAGATGTAGGCGCTATTGTTGCTTGCACTGGATTCGAGCAGCTTGACCCGAGAAGACTTGGAGAGTTCAGCTATGGCTTGCATCCCGACATCGTAACCAACCTCCAGTTTGAACGGCTCATGTTGCAGGGTATGCACAAACCATCCAACGGAAAGGTGCCGAAGAAGGTGGCTTACATACTCTGTGTAGGCAGCCGAATGATGAATACTGACAGGGGAGTTGAATACTGCTGCAAAATAGGATGTATGGTTGCAATTAAGCATGCTATGTTGCTTCAAAAATCCGTTCCAGACGTTGAACCATGGATATTTTACACTGACATAAGAGCTGATGGAAAGGGCTACGAAGAATTCTATGCTACAGCACAAGACCATGGCGTGCGGTTTGTTAGAGGAAGAGGGACAGAAGTAATTCTAAACGGAGAAAAACTGTTAGTGAGAGCTGAAGACACCATGCTTGGAAAAGTCATTGAAGGAGAATTTGACCTTGTTGTGCTTAGCACAGGAATTCTTCCACATCCCACCAGTTATGAATTGGCTCGAAAACTAGGAATCCAGGTTGGCTTAGACGGGTTCCTCTTAGAAAGACACTACAAACTCAGTCCGGTGGACAGCCAACGCGACGGAGTTTTTATCTCTGGATGCGCCGTGAGCCCCAAAGATATTAGAGAAACAACTCTAGAATCGATGGCCACAGCCTCTAGGGTCGCAACTTTCGTGGGCAAAGGCGAGATTTCTATACCGCCAGAAGTGGCTTACATAATCCAAGATAGATGCAACGCTTGCGGCGAATGCATAGAAACCTGCCCTGTTGCAGCAATAGAAAAATCTCCAAACGGTGTAATAGTTAACCCGATCTCATGTGTTGGATGCGGAATATGTGTGCAAATCTGCCCCTTAGGAGCAAATGACTTGAATCACTGCACTGAAGCTCAGTTAATGGCGCAAATTCGCGGGTTGTGTGAAAGCAGAAACTCGCCAAAGATTATTGCCTTCATAGGAGGAGACACGGCCTACGGCTCTGCGGACTTGGCTGGACAAACTAGAGAGTCTTATTCGCCAAACATTGAGATAATTGGAGTGCCAAGCATTGGAAGAGTTGGTCTCAAACATGTGCTTCAAGCTTTTGTCTACGGAGCCGACGGCGTCATATTCGTAGAGGGAGATAACAGCGTTTTAACTGAAGAAAAAATGAGAGAACATGTCATCCAGCTAAAAAAGGAGTTACGCAAGTACAGTGTTAAGTCTTTGCGTCTACTTTCAATTAGAACAACCCTTCCGCAATACAATAAAATACTGAATGTATTTGAAACTCTTAATGAAAGAATTTCAAAATTAGGTCCGGTGTCAGAGGAGACGCGTTCAAAAATAAAAGAACTATTAGCACAGTTTGACAAGGATTAGCAGTTGGCAACGTAGAGGGTAACTTTGTTATTTCATCTTCTGAAATTTACAGTTACAATCATTAACAACTCGTGGGATAATATATGGCACAGTTACTAGATGGATAGAAAACGTTTGCATAATAGCAGGCAGAATTGACATACATATGAAGCTGACAGATACATTTTTCTGAACCTGAGGCTTAGAGGATTACGCTATGAAAGAAATTCCTATCTCACGAATTGATGTTTCAAAAGGAGCGGTTGAACAGAAAAAAGACTACATTGCAGAGGAGGCTCCTCTTCACATATTGCTAAATGAAATACATTATGCAACCATTCTCTGCACTCCAAGTCAATTGAAAGAACTAGTTATCGGCCATCTCATATCAGAAGGCATACTAAAAACAGTTGATGAGATACGTGAGATAAGCTTGGAAACCAACGGAAAATGCCAAGTAAAATTGAAGCCTGACATTGCCACTGAAAAACGTATTCCAATGTCTCGACTCTTTGCCCGACTAATTGTCTCCGCATGTGGCTCTCCAGATTCTTGGCCCATTACAAAACTGATGGACAGACTCAGCCTCCTAAGAGTGTCCAACTCAATTGTAGAGGCAAAAGTGATTTTGGAATCAGGTAAGGAACTCAACAGAATTGCAGAAACATTCAGAAAGACGGGGGGAGTTCACATAGCAGCATTATACTCTGCAGGTGGCGACCTAATAGCTTTCGCAGAGGATGTGGGACGTCACAATGCAGTGGACAAAGTCATTGGTTCTGGAATCTCAAAGGAAACAGAATTTGAAAGGTGTTTCTTAACGTTGAGTGGGCGGCTTACGGGTGACCTCGTGTTAAAATGTGCTAGAATGCGTATTCCTATAGTTGCTTCTCTGGCTGCGGCTATTAATTCAGGCGTAGATGTAGCTCAACGAGCTGGAATAACCTTGGTCGGCTTTGTCAGAGGAAAACGGATGAATGTCTATACCTATCCAGAACGAATCACTTACTGAGGCGTCATTTCATTGGAGAAATCTGCGGTAGTTCTTGCAGGAGGATTTTCTAAGAGATTTGGACAAGACAAAGGTTTGCTCAAGTTGGCGGGCAAACCCCTCATTCTTCACATTCTGGATAAAGTGTCAACTGTGGTTGATGAGGTCCTAGTTGTTGTCAGTTCAAAAAGTCAAGAAAAAACTTACACATGTTTTTTGAAGCAAAACGCGAAAACAGTTATCGACAAATATGAGACAAAAAATCCTCTTGTTGGCGCATTAACTGGATTTGAAAAGGCACAAGGCAAATACTCACTGTTGCTTCCATGCGACACTCCTTTTATTTCAAGTAAAATTGCAGCATTTCTTTTGGAGCTATGCGTTGACAAGGAGGCAGTCATTCCACGATGGCCTAACGGCTATATAGAACCTCTTCAAGCTGTATATTACACAAAGTCAGCGCTAAATGTAGCAAATAAAGCATTACAAGACAAAAAACAAAACATGCGTTCTATGATAGCTTCCTTAAAGAAAGTATGTTACGTATCAACTTTAGTTCTCAAACATATAGATCCCAAGTTAACGACGTTTTTCAATATTAATACACCTAAAGATTTAAGAAAAGCAGAGCAGATGCTGCTAGATGCGCACGCATAGCAAAGGGTTTGGATCATTCGATCGATTAGAGAAAGAAAGTTTTCTATTTTTAACCCGCGGGCGCGCGCGCATAGGTTAAAAACTATTTATGAATAATGTGCTGTAAATAAGTAGGCAAAACTGATGACAGAAAAGTCTCGACGAGTGTACGTTAAGAGCTTCGGGTGTCCAACAAATCTGGCAGATGGAGAACTTATGGCTGGTTGCTTATCAGAAGCAGGCTATAACATTGTAGAACGAATTGAAGATGCTGGCTTTATTATCTACAACACTTGTGCAGTTAAGACTCCCACCGAAAACCGAATGATAGAAATTTTGAGAAAGACTCCAAGCGATAAGAGACTCATCGTAACCGGTTGTTTGCCTTTAATAAATTTTGAAAGAATAAACACTGAAGTCAAATTTGACGGAATGTTGGGACCAGCACCAGGATCTAAAATCCTCAAAGTCATGCACAAAGTAGGCTGTGGAGAGCGAGTTATCTTAATGGAAGCTAATCTTAAACCAAACTTGAGTCTTCCAAAAATTCCAACAAACAAAATTGTAGGAATTATACCGATCAACTATGGTTGTTTAGGCTCGTGCTCATATTGTTGCGTGCTCTTCGCTAGAGGGCGTTTGAGAAGCTATCAGACCGACGAGGTGGTTGAGCGGGTTGAACGCGATTTGACTTCAGGAGTTAAGGAGATGTGGTTTACTTCTCAAGACACGGCTTGTTACGGAAAAGACATTGGAGTGAGCCTCGCAGATTTGCTGATGGAAACTTGCAAAGTTGAGGGCGAATTTTTCATTCGTGTTGGGATGATGACTCCTAACTGTACACTGGAAATATTAGATGATTTGATTCAAGCTTACAAAAACAAGAAAGTTTTCAAGTTTTTACACTTACCAGTTCAAAGCGGAGACGATGAGATTTTAAGGCGTATGAACCGCTTCTATTCTGTGGAAGACTTTAGAAAGCTCATCCGTTCTTTCAGAAGAGAAATCCCAGAAATAACTATAGCCACAGACGTTATCTGCGGTTTTCCAGGTGAAAGTCAAGAAGCTTTTGAAAGGACTGTACAGCTTATTAAAGAGGTTCAACCCGATGTCATTAACGTCTCCAAGTTTTTCCCAAGACCGAAAACACCAGCGAGGAAAATGAAGCCTTTTGTCCATCCTAGGGAAGTGAAGAAGAGAAGCAAAAGGCTGGCTGAACTTTCGAAGAAAATATCATATGAAAAAAACAAAGGTTGGATGAACTGGGCGGGAACACTACTCATTGATGAAGAAGGGAAGAAGTCTTCCTCTTGGATAGGAAGAAACCTTGCGTATAAGCCAGTGGTGATAAAGACTGACGAATTTTTGCTTGGAAAATTCTTGGATGTTCATGTGGTGGACGTGTTTCCAACGTATTTGAAAGCTGAAATCCTACGATGATTGTTCGGTTTTCTTGGCGTCGTGTCTTTTTGATGTTTCACAATGCTGCTCAATAAACTTATATAAGGGTCAATAGATATTAATATTGGCTAATGATGATAGTTACGCTGAATATAAAAGCAGATGACTTTAAATTAACTCAGGTGCTCGACAAGTTCTCAAAACAATATAACGTAAGCTACAGCCTTTCAAGACAAAACGAACACTTCATCCTTCGCCTAAAAACAAACAATCTCGGTGAATTTGTTAGACGCCTGAACCACATAAAGGAGTGTACCTTCAAAATTCAAGAGCTTTACGAGAGTCGCCCGTTTGCAGGTATGATCAACGTGGACTTGAGGAAAACAAACATCGATGCTCTAATTGGCAAATTCACCGTAGCCCAAACCGACATAGCCCCTATTGACGGCGGTCTAATCAAACTAATAGGCGAACTCTGGTTCTGCCGCCCAAAACACGAGAAGGTCATAAAAAAAGACACGCAAGTTACGGTTGTTGGAGTAGAAGGAGTTAGCCTAATAGTGGAAGAGGTGAAGTAAAAAATTGATTGTGGAAATAGGCTTAGCCTTGCTGATAATAATAATAGCGGCACTGGCGATACTTAGCATGGGAATAAAAAAGGTAAATCAGTATGAGAGAGGCATAGTGGAGAGATGGAATGCATATGAGAAAACCGTTGAGCCCGGACTGCGATACATCATACCTTTTGTCCAGAGAATGCTGCGAGTTAACATGAGAGAACAAGTTATTGACGTCCCACCACAAGAAATCATCACAGAGGACAACGTCGTTGTTACGATTGACGCAATTGTCTACTATCAAATAATGGACTCAAAAAGAGCAATGTATGAGATAGAAGATTTCGAACTGGCAATCGTTAAACTTGCTCAAACCACTCTCCGTAACATAATTGGCGAAATGTCCCTCGACACATGCCTGACATCTAGGGATAAGATAAACTTGGAATTAAGGAAAGTTCTTGACGAAGCAACAGACAAATGGGGAACCAAAGTAAATCGTATTGAAGTTCAAAGGATTGACCCCCCAGCCGACATTCAAGAAGCCATGCACAAACAGAAGACGGCTGAACAAGAGAGAAGACAATTCCGTCTGTTAGCGACTGGAAGAAAAGAAGCTGCTTTACAGGACAGAGAGGGGACTATACTTAAGGCAGAAGGAGAGGCAAAAGCGATTGAACTTGTCGCCACTGCACAAGCACAAGCGGTGAAGGTTGTTTCAGAGGCAGCTAACAAGTATTTCTTAGAAAACGCTCAACTGAACAAGAAATTGGATGTTGTTAGAGACACATTCTCCCAGCAAACAAAAATAGTTGTTCCTTCGTCAGCCGACATACTGAATGTCATCGGTCTGGAAGGTGGAGGAATCCTTCCCATAAGAAAAGGCTCCAGCAAAGGCAAGTAGAAGGAAACAGAAGATGAATATTAGAAACATCTTGTTCGTACTGCTGATTACAGAGATCACTATAATCATCCTGCTGAAGATCAGAAAAGAAAAGAAAAAGGTCAGTAGAGACCGAACGCGTGAAACAGATCTAAGGCTTACATACAAACGGTATATGGAAATCTATCCAAACTCAACTATAAGCTATCCTGAATACAAAAAATTGCAGACTCGAAGTGCATACAAAAAAGCAATAAGCTCAATGAAAATAGAGAGAATGGTAAGATAGACCTGTAAAAAGCTCAACATTCTTTAGTTTCCCAGCAATCAAATCAGCATAAAAAGTAAGTTGAGAGTATTTAGCCTCCACCTACCGGAGGGATAATCGCGACACGATCTCCTTCCTTCAATTTCGTCTTAAAGCCTTCCGACGTTGTTATGCTTCTTCCATTTACTAGCAATTGCAGATAACTTTGCATGTTTCCCTTTTTATCATATACGTAGTCAATAAATCTGCGACCATATTTCTTAGAGAGCTGCTCTAAAAGTTCACCAACTGTAAGTTCATTTGAGAATTTGATTTCTTCTTCTCTTTTATCCGTTATTTCCCGTAGTGTAGTGAAGAACTTCACTGTAACCTTCATTTTGCAGATTCCTCACGCTAACCCTCTTTCAAATCTACCATTTTTTCCACTTTAGCTCTGAAAAATAGAATAGTTACATCCTAATAAACTGTAGGCTGTACGAGGCTTTTAACAGATTTTCTTTCAATAATAACATTAAACATTTAAACGGGCAAACACTCACATTAAAAGTAGAGAGTTACATGAGACGTTAACAATGAGCACAAACTATAAAGAAATGTTGAAACGCGCACGTACACAGCTTCCCCAAGAAGTGTTTGAGCACAAACGCTTTGAGCTTCCCAAGCCTCATGGTTCCACCATTGGCATGCGAACTATTATTCACAACTACAAAGACATTTGTGATGCACTTAACCGGGACCCACGTCACATGTTGAAGTTTCTGTCTAGAGAAATGGCAACTGCTGGAACCACTGATGGAACGCGAGCGGTTTTTCAAGGAAAATTTCGTCGTGACACTCTTGAGCATTTGATAGAAAGATATGTAGACGCGTTCGTCATATGTCCTGTCTGTAAGCGTCCAGACACGAAAATTGTAAAAGAAAGACGTTTATCATTCTTAATATGTGAGGCGTGTGGAGCACGATCATCCGTAAAATCCGTGTAAAAGTGCTGAACTTTGGAAGTCTACGTGAACATGCGGAAATGGGGCCATCACGTGCTTCTCGCGGCATGTGACGCTGACTTACTAGGAAGAGTTTTGCGGAAAGGAAAAATTGTTTTTGAAGTACGCGAAGAATTCTATAAAGGACCGAAAATGAGTGTAGAAGAAGCGATTGACCTTGTGGAAAAATCCACTGTGGTCAACATGATTGGAAACTGCATAGTGCAGAAGGCTATAGAGAAGGGATTAATTCATCCTGAGGCAGTTTTGAACATTTCAGGAATTCTTCACGCGCAGATCGTCAAGATGTGAAAAAGAATGTTTTTATACGTATTTAATGAACTTTCCTTTTTCTAGTAAACATAAAAGAATCTTTAAGGTAACTCCTTTAGTAAAAAAAATTATCAGTGAGGAATATGTGTAGCCATAAATCTCAAGCTTTATCATAGATACGTATCTATAAGATTAACAAGGCGTTGAACGATTTCTATTTGTTTTCGAAAATGAGTTTTCACATCTGGGAAATATCTAAGAATCTGTTCACCCCAAACTACTTTTAAACATTTGCTCCTCTCTATATACGATGACCTATCTATGACAGAAGAAGAAAAACGAAGCCTACGTCAGCAACGTAAAGAGAAAAAGCTAGCACACAAACTTCGCATAGTGGAAAAAAGAGATAGGATGCTGATTAAAGACTTGTCATCCGAACGAGCGGTGATGGAGGAGGTTTTCGACCGCTCCACTCTAATGACCATTTACGATTTTCTGAACAAAGGAAAAATCGATGAAATCTACGGAGTTGTAAACGCTGGGAAGGAAGCAAGAGTTTACTGGGGTAAAGATCCAGATGGAAGAGAACTTGCAATCAAAATCTACCTCACAGTCTCAGCTGAGTTTAAGAAAGGCATGCTCCCCTACATCAGAGGCGATCCACGATTCGCTCATGTTCGAAAAGACACACGATCCCTTATCTATGCTTGGGCGCAGAAAGAGTTCAAAAACCTGCAACGCGCTATGGATGCAGGCGTTAAAGTCCCTGAGCCTATTGCGGTTAGTAAGAACGTGCTGATAATGAGTTTCATCGGGAAGAACGGTGATAATGCACCTCTATTGAAAGAGGTTTCTCTTAAGAACCCTAGACAAGTTTTTCGGCGACTACTAACATACGTGAAGAAACTGTATCAAAAGGCAAAGCTGGTGCACGCAGACCTCAGCGAATATAACATTATGATCTGGAAGAATGCACCTGTGCTGTTTGATGTCGCACAAGCTGTGACTCTAGAGCATCCTATGGCTGATCAATTTCTGCGAAGAGATTTGCAAAACTTGTATAAATATTTCAAAAAATTAGGTGTAGATGTATTGTCAGTGGAAGAGATGCATAGGAGGGTTACTGGTGGCAAGACCTAGTACATTCGTTAAAGTTCCGCGAGAACGCATCGGAGCTCTCATAGGTCCTGACGGTCGTGTGAAAGAAAATGTTGAAGCTAAACTTTCGGTGGAGCTTCAGATAGATAGCCAAACTGGTGATGTTACAATAACACTGAGCCCAACTGCAGAGGACCCTTCGGTACTGTTCAGAGCCAAAGAAGTAATCATCGCCATTGGAAGAGGCTTTTCACCTGAACGCGCTTTTAAACTACTCTATAACGACACTGCTTTGTTAAAGATTATTGATCTGCGAGAGATTGTTGGAAAGTCCCCGTCAGAGATGAAGCGATTAAAAGGGAGAATCATTGGCAGGCAAGGTAAGACACGACGAATTATAGAGGAACTGACTGACGCCAACATCTCGGTACGCGGACACACTATATCTATCATTGGAGACGCGGATCAAGCTGAAGTAGCAACTGAAGCAATTCAGATGCTGATTAGAGGTCGTCAGCACAGAACAGTGTACGGTTTTCTTCACAGGAAAAGAAGAGCTTTGAAGAAAAAACGGATGGAGCTTTGGGAAACTCCGTCTGAAAAGCTGGATGTCTAAGAAAGCAAAAATATTTGTTTGATGGTAACTAGATTGGAAATAGGAATGTTCAGTTTTGCTGTATTTGAATAAATTATGAAAATAATCTAAGGATAAAATATAAATAAAAATGCTAAGTAACATGTTCCTACATCCCAGTATTCAAGTGAATTCTCAATGAAGTTCGCTAGAAAACTCAAAAGTTTCTTGTGTATATTCATTATTTCTGTAAGGAAGCGACTGATTTGGTAACCTTTGAGGAAATCAGCCCCGCCGACTTCTTCTATCGCAACCGAGACATAGCTGGCTTCACCAATCCAGCTAGGGCAATATTTTCATCGATAAGAGAACTTGTAGAAAACGCTCTTGACGCCTCTGATCAGATGCGGGTTCCTTCCGATGTCTATGTTCGATTGTCACTTGATGGCGATGCAACTTCAGAAGCGGAGAGGGGAGGCGTCTACAAGTTGAGAATAGAGGATAACGGAACAGGCATTCCTGCCCGCCACATACCCTCCGCGTTTGGTCAGGTTTTGTTCGGTTCAAAGTATACGTTGAAACAGGCTCGGGGTACATTCGGACTCGGCGGAACCATGGCAATCCTTTACGGACAGATCACTACTCACAAGCCTGCGCATATTGCCTCTAGCACAGGAGCTTCTAGAATTTACAGATACACATTGATGATAGACATCCGAAGAAATCGGCCAGTTGTTTTAGACCGCAAAATCCAAGTGAACAAGGAACGATGGCGTGGAACCATGGTTGAATTTTGGTTGGAGGGAGACTATTTCAGGGCTATGCCAAAAATACTTGAATACCTGAAACAAACGGCTGTTGTAACTCCCTACGCAAACATCACTTTTGTCGATCCAAAAGGGCGCCTCTACAAATTCAACCGAGTCACATCTAAGATGCCGCGTGCACCAAAAGAAACTCTTCCGCACCCGTACGGAGTAGATGTGGAAACCATTCGACGGCTTGTACAAACCACAAAGTCTCGCAATATGCTTGATTTCATGAAGACAAATTTTCACAGAATTGGCAATAAAGTTTCTCGCAACTTTTTGAAGTTCGCTGGAATAGATGAAAACATCAATCCCAGAAAGTTGCAACCAGAAGAAATTGTGAAGTTTGTGCGGAAGTTAAAGAAGTTTGAGGGATTCCTGCCTCCAAACGCGAGTTGTCTAGCACCGTTAGGAGCGGAACTATTGAAGGCTGGTATCCTAAAGGAGCTGGAGCCAGATTTCATTGCAGTTTGTCAACGTAAACCATCTACCTATTCTGGACACCCATTCATAGTGGAAACAGCAATAGCATATGGGGGGAACGTGCCGAAAAAAGGTGACATCGTGCTTTATCGATTCGCAAATAGAATTCCATTACTCTATGACGAAGCCAGCGATGTCTCTTGGAGAATCATAAAAGCTATCAACTGGCGAAGGTACAAAGTCACACCAGAAATGCCAGTCGCCATTCTAGTTCATTTATGCAGCACAAAGGTTCCATACAAGACAGTGGGCAAAGAATTCATCGCGGATAGACCTGAAGTTAAAAATGAAGTTTTAAACGGAATCCGCGAGGTAGCTCGTCAGCTCAAACGCTTTCTGTCCAAGCGGGAGTATACAGAAAAAGAAAGGAAGCGATTAGCCACTTTTTCCAAGTATCTACCCAAAATTGCCCGGTTCTCAACGGAACTTTCTGGCAAGGAGAAGGAGCCAGATATCCGAAAATTGTTGTGGAGTGTGAGGAAATTTGAGGAAGGAAAAGAGTAAGAGTTCTGCGGCAGAGAGGAAAAAAGAGGTTTTAACGAACCTGATAGACTTTGGAGCAAACCTCTACGACCAGATGGAAGAAGGCGAGTTTCCATGGATCAAAATGCCGAGCAGATCCATCGATAACATCTTTTACAGTCCTGAATTTCGACAGTATATTTTGGGCGAAAGAGCCGTGCGTAGAAGCGCTCGAAACATTCGTCATATTCGACCATTCTCTCAACTGGTTTGGACAGCTTATTTCGCTCATGAACTCGTGCATAACCGGAAAACGTCCACTCTTCGTGACGTGTACTATTCGGCGCAAGCTTACGAAATTCCCTTCAAGGATCAGCAGGAATCTAACAGTATCATAACTGACCTTGAGACTGTGGCGAAGTTTTCTCGAGAAGACTTCAACGTGTTTCCTGAAGAACGTTCAGCCGTCTTTGGCGACTTAACAATTGAATATACTGTTCCTGGATATGAGGGTAAACAATATAATTTGATGTCTCATCCAGATGGAGTTATGATAGGTCCTGCGCTGACTTCTGCTGAGTTCGCAGAAACCAGTGCAGATTTGGTTATAGCTATTGAGAAGGGCGGCTTGTTCACACGTTTCATTGAGGAGCAGGTTCATAAAAAATTTAATGCTCTCCTTGTGCTTACGGCGGGTCAGGCGCCAAGAGCCACTCGACATTTCATTAATAGGCTTAACAAGGAACTAAAACTTCCCGTGCACATCTTTACGGATGGCGACCCGTGGGGGATGCACATTGCTATGGTGATTATTTCGGGCTCGGCGAACGCTGCTCATCTGCGAGATTTAACTACTCCAGACGCTAAATGGTCAGGTGTTTGGGCAACAGACATTGTTGGATATAAATTACCTAGTGAACCGTTGACTGATGTGGATGTTAAGCGTCTGCATGAGTTGCAGAGAGACCCGCGTTACAAGGGGGAGCTGTGGCAGAGGGAGGTTAAGAAATTCTTAAGCATCAGGAAGAAGGCGGAGCAGGAAGCGTTTAGCCGGTACGGGTTGACATACATTGTTGACGAGTATTTGCCTGCGAAACTGGAAGAAATGGCGTGATTAGACTCTTTTGTTGAATAGAGCTTGAATTGAGGTTATTTGTTCTTTGTGTAGTAACGATATTTGTTTGTGTATATTTGTGTATAAGTTCCTTGTATTCTTCTGATAGATTTTCATATTTGCCTAAGTAGCACCATTTGGTCTTTCTTTTTCCTTTGTTGAAACTTACGTGTTGTACATACCAATATTCATATTTGATTCCTTTGGATACTGTTGGCTTCCTAGTCAGTATTCCAGTTTTGCCACATTTTGTACAGGTCACTTGCATGTCTTCCATATCTCCTATAGTTTGTGTATAAGATTTCCATCTAAAGCATTATTTATTGTTTGTGTATAATGTTAGATTAATCTGAACAGTAAACATGCTAGATATTTTCAAATTGTTTTGGCTATGTACTAGTCCCCACCTTTGAGAAAAATCTGAAGCTCGCACGTTAACCCCTTTCCCCTCTGGTGATGCCTGATTATGTTATGGATGTTAAGAAACTTGTCAAACGCAAAAATCTGGAATCATAGAATATGCTTTAGCCAAATCTTTATGAGTGAAACCATGTTTATAACTATTGATTCAAAAATGCTATATTATCACGTTTATGTCAAGTACAGACCAAAGGATTTAGAGACAACTGAAAAATCCGCGGCTGTTTTTGAATACAATTTGACAAAAAAAATAGTCGAACAGTCATTTGCGATTCCCTATATGAACAACAGAACCATTTTATTGCATGGACATCCAGTTCATAGGAGAGAGATAGATGCATTTGATATTTTCAAATCCAAAAAACCCTATGAAAAACTAATTCTAGCTAATGGGAAGTCCCCTCTTGATGAGGATGACCCTCTTTACATTTTGAAGTGTTTTGCTGAACATCGAGTGAATGGGTGGATTGATTTTGTCACATATGACTTCATTACTTCACTGCAAGAAGAAAAAGAGCAACGCACAAAACCCCCAACTAAACCACTTGGCAAAAAAGACAAAATATTCATAGTTCACGGTAGAGACGATAAACAAGCACTCCTACTTCAAAAATACCTAACAAGAAAATTGAAACTTGACACTATTGTGTTTGATGACCTTCCAGACAAAGGTAAAACAATAATGGAGCAACTTGAATATGTTCGAGATAATGTAGGTTATGCCATAGTAATTGCTACACCAGATGATGTAGGTTGCCTAGTTGAAGATATAGACCAACTCGAAACTGTTATGACTAGAGGTAGAAAAAGCATTAAGATTAAGGAATTGGATGAGATTCTTGACCTACTTACTACTAGACCACGTCAAAACGTTATTTTTGAACTTGGACTTTTTATAGGTGCTTTAGGCAGAGACAAAATATGTTATCTTCTCCAAAAAGATGTCCAAGATGAACTAAGCGATTTACGTGGGATTCTTCACAAATCTTTTGACAAAACGGTTGAAGAAGTCTTTCATGAAATTGCAGATGAGCTGAAATAAGATTAGATGTAATAAATCTAACCGTTTTTTGTTTGGATTTGTTTGGCGTTTAAGATGTTAGTCGAATCTTTGTCATTTTTGGAGAATTATTGTTCTTTCTTCTTTGAGATTTTTTGAATAACGATTTCGTCTTATGACCTCTACCGTGAAAACCACAAAGCTCCTTAACACGAAGACGAAAAAACAAATCCCACTTACGATAACCATCAAAAACATAATGAAAGAAAGTTACCGCAGTCTCCAAACTGTCAAATTCAATCTGTTCAGTCCTGTAATGCCGTTTCGACCTATCTTGAATAAGAAACCGAGGAGAACCATCCTCATTAGACTCTTGAAGAAAAGCAAAACAAGCCCGATTTAAACCAGAAAAACGATGAGGAACACGAAAACCAACATGAATACCCTTGCTACTACCCGTTAAAAACCCACTCTCATGAGATTTAAAAGGCAAATAACAAACAAAATGTCTACCATCATTACCGTAATTAACACACAAACCACGAATAGGATTCAAAATATCGTTAATAATACCCTCTTTAACAGAATCAAGATAAATAAAGTCCGTAACCAAAACACCATCAAAAGGTGAGAATAGTTCATTATCAAACCATACTTTAACATTAAAACTCTTCAATTTAGGCTTCTTTATGATAGGTATTGTTTTACGCTTTCTTGGGCGTGACAGAATTGCTCTATCTTTTATTGCACGTTGTTTGAGTTTCCGAGCATAATCATTGCCAATAGCAAATCCTCTACCATTCATTAACTTCCAAAACTCAATAGACGAAATGTTTGGATATTCATCAACAACTCTTAACGCTTCAATTCTTGCCTTTCCCCTCTTACGCCCAAGTGGAACCCAGTCTAAGGGTCTATGCTTCTTAAAAAACTCTTTTAGTCGCCTTTCCTCATCTGTTTTAGACATTTTTGTGTTAAAATCTAACAAGAAGTAGAATATAAACTCTTCGTTTTTACAAGTTTATGTCAAACGACAATCAACATACACGCAACGTGGTAGTATGTGCCTCAATTTCCATTCTTCAAGTCACTCAACTCCAGAAGTATTGAGGCGAACACCACAACTATTTTTCTTCTTTCTCTTTATTTTCATCTTTGGTTTTGTAAGCCATTTCCTGCAATTCTTTCATCAACTTTTTCCTTTCACTTCCGTAGTGAGAACCAATCATCCCACATGACACAATAAATGCTAAGAAAACAACAAAAGAAGCAATATCAGAAACGCCTAGCAAAGGTAAGAAAAAACCAATAAAAGGCGCCCCAACAAGCCCAATTGCATAGGCTAGATACCGATTTCTATTTGCCTCACCAATCTTCTCTTTAATGTAAGCCACTTTCGCTTCTTCAGACAAACCCAAACATCCTATTCACGCCATATGTATATTTTCTCCTTAAATTATTAATGAGAGGAAAAATCCGATATTAATAGACACGTGCTTAGGCAAGCTTTAATAATTGTAGTGTGTCACTAAGAGAAAGTTACGTGGCATGAGTGAATGTGTTACATTTCTGCACTTTGAAACTAACCATCACGTGCTTAGGACAGTTATGGGGGGATTGAAAATTAAGATTGGAGATGAGGTGGAGATTCTAGCGGATGGGAAGGTTCATCTAGAACACGGACACGTTGGTAAAGTCGTGTGGATGAGCGAAGACGGAAAAGGAGTAGCGATACAATGTGAAAGGAAACATAACGGCAAAATCTCTGTTTTCCTAGTCAAAAACAATTATAAAAAATAAGCGCTACGGGCAAATAGAAACTGCACAGTATATTCGTGTTATGATTTGGAAAATCTCAGAACCATAACACAAAACCATACCCATTTTTTGTTCTATGTAACTAAAATCGGAAAAGTTAAAGGCAAAAACAAAAACTTTTGGAATCCCATCTTAACTCAATCCGTCCTCTGCTTCCCTATCTATTAAAATCTCTATAGACTTTCCGTTTCATATCTACAAGTCTTCGCTTCAGCATATTCCTAACTTGAGTTTCATCCTTTTTTGTCCATCGGAACTTGAAAGGCTTATAATCTCTATTTTCATCTTCCATTCTCCTTTGGTACTCTCTATACCGTTCCTTTCCCATCTCTCTTTCCCATTTCTCAGCTACCTTCTTTAAACCCTTCTTCTTCCACGCTACATCAAACGCGTATCTTGTTAAAGAACCGATTAAATATCCCAAAGCAAAGTCTTCTTGTGACCTCACTGGAGTTTCTCTGGTAACCCAACGTATAACATCAACCGTATCCGTCTCAGAAATCAACCTGTCCAATTCTTCCTCAATAAACCCTCTCGCTTCCTTATCCAAAATAGAATCACCTTATGTTAGACTTTGCAGTTCTTCTATAAAAAATTCTGTTAAAGAAAATTTCAAATTATAGGCAAAAGCCCTTATGTAACTATTCTAGTCAAGGTTTATACAGCAATTTTAATTCATTTAATTCTTCTATCTGACGTTCCAATTCTCTTCCTATTTCCCTAGCTGTGGATAGACCTATGGTTGTCAAACGCCATCCTGATAAAAAAACTAAATCTGACCTATTTTCAAATGTAACAAGACCTTTTTCGTGCAAAGTTTTTAGACTTCTAGCGAAACTTGCTGAAAGAACTCTTGATTTGGGGAACTCACCTTCGTCTGTTGGTGACAACCATTTTCTCATTCTTAGCTCTTTGAGAGGCTGTACGATTTTAGAAAGTCTCAGCGCATTTGGATTGTTACGTAAAAGGATTAGCAATATTTGCTTATGTTGTTTACTTAATCGCATAATTTGTCCTACAGCTAGAATGTTAACACAAGTTATTAAGTGTTAACAAGTGAGTCAGAGTTAATAAGTAAAAAAACAACTTTTTAATGACCGAACCAAAATGAAAAAAAACGGTCGGTCAATGCATACTTCTCTTGAAGAATTATTAATAGAATTGTCTTTTAAGGAAGAAATCGAGGAGAATAACCTCTTTTTAGCGTCAAGTCTTACATATTTCTTCGTTGTGCTTTTTGCAGGTTTAACTGAAGTAATTGAAAGAAATTTTGGAGTAATTTTGATTTTGACCGCGATAATGGTAGTTTGGTATTTTAGAGACAAAAGAAAAGAAATACGAAGAAAATACAAGGGACAGATAGAATTATTGGAACGGTAGAATACAACGTTGCATTCGGATAATAAAATAAAGAAACAGTTTTTAAACAGAAATAAACTCGTTATGTAACGAGTGGGTATGAGGCTTTAGGTTTTTGATGTAATCAGAAACTGGAGAGACTTAACACACTCATATCCACTCACTCAAAACAAATTTTTAATCATTAATTCTACTTCAAACATTTTTCGCCCATATGTAGACAAATTTCGCCTATGTAGGCTTCAAAAAAAGGGGAGTTTAGGAGAGTACTCTTAGGTTAGCTTTATCATAGATTCTCTTCAATCGTTCTGGACTATAGTCTGTGTAGTGTCTAGCCAGTATTGATTTAGGTACTCTACCACAGAAAGCATCAATGTATCTATCTGGAACTCCAAGTTCTCCCATTTGACAACAGAACCAATCTCTAAGTTTTTTTGGGGTAATGTTTAATCCAGTTTTTTCTCTAGCTTCCTTCCATCTCGTAGGACTTTTTGAACAGTTAAAGACTCTAACCTTACGGTGATATTGCGAACTCTCTTGACATTTTGCTAAATATTCTGATAGAACCTCTTTAGCCTCTTCGTTAAAGAATCCAATCCATGATTTCTTTGTGTTACCACTATGAACGTCTGGAATGAGCATTCTACGATTTAAATCCAAGTCTTTCAACTTTATCCAGAGAATTTCACTCTTCCTCAAGCCACTTGTAGCATAAAGTAGAAATAGTGAACGTTCCTTTAATGTTGGTAGTACCTCATAGAATTCTTGTAGTTGGTATTTTGTAGGTACTCTTTTAGGAACATAGATTGCTTTCGGAAATCTAAATGAGTCCGTTATGTCTGACTTGAGATACTTTTTGAAATAGCATTTTAATGCTTTTAGCATAGTAGAGTAGGTTGATTTGTTAGGGTGTTCTTGACTATAATTACAAAGAAAATGTCGAATAACATCTTCCGAAATTGGTTTTTTCAATGTCTTGAAGAAAGCCCTTAGACTGCTTTTGTATGTTTTAATAGTACTTCTAGATAGTTGCAGGTCAATCATGGCAAATAGTGAAAAATCTTTAAGTGTTTTCTCATGGTACATACATTGTTGATGAGTATTTGCCTGCGAAACTGGAAGAAATGGCGTGATTCCGACCGCTACCTTGATAAATCAAAAGTGATGTTTAAAGAGAATTATATGTTAACGTTCAGGATGGAGGATGCAGCATGGCTGAGGAATCGTTGGGATTAAAAGTCACAGAGAAGTTTTTTGGTTTACTCATTATTCTTGTAGGAGCAATTCTTTTTTACGTGACCTACACAAACATCGAAAGCTTAGTGTATCCAACTATATTCATTGCTCTTGGCGCTGCGCTTATGGTGGTAGGCATATTAATGGTTTTGACGAGGACTGAGTGAAAAGTTTTTAGCGCCGCCAGTCAGACTCGTCAGCAACCAGCGGGAATATACCTCCGTAAAACATCCATTTCTATGAATCCGTAGGTGGAGGATTCCTATACTATTTTGGGCGGTGAGGGTTTTAGTTGCTCTTTGGCTACGTATGACTCATCAAAGTATATGTATAGGCTTGGTAACTAGGGATCAATTGTCAATCTTACAAAAGCTAAAAAAGTACTGTTGTTAGTTTAGTAATTCTATGGTGACTCATTAAATGTCAGAAAAAGATTTAGAAATCGGGATAATAGGCGGCACGGGTATATATGATCCTTCCATGTTTAAGGAAGAAAAGAACGTGAAAGTATATACTCCATTCGGAGAACCGTCCGATCTAATCACAATATTCCTTCATAGCCAAAGAAAAATCGCGTTTCTGCCTAGACATGGGAAAAATCACACAATTCCACCCCATAACGTCAACTATCAAGCAAATATGTGGGCGCTCAAAGAAATCGGTGTAAAAAGAATAATTGCAGCATCGGCTGTAGGTAGTTTGAGGGAAGACTACAAACCAGGAGATTTTGTTATTTTACATCAGTTTATAGATAGAACGAGAAAAAGAGCAGACACTTTCTATCAAGGAGGAAGAGTCTGTCATATATCCGTGGCTGACCCCTTCTGTCCTGAACTGTGTAAAGTCTTGATAAAAGCTGCAGAAACGATTGGAGTTACAGTGCACAGTGAAGGAACTTACGTTTGTATAGAAGGACCACGATTTTCCACAAAGGCAGAATCAAAGCTTTTCCGCAATTGGGAAGCTGATGTAATAGGAATGACTTTGTATCCTGAGTGCGTTCTTGCAAGAGAAGCTGAATTGTGCTATGCATGTGTTGCTATGATAACTGATTACGATGTTTGGGCTGAAAAAACTGTTTCAACTAAAGAAGTGATAAAAACTATGAAGAAAAACATCGAAAACTTCAAAAAACTGATCTCTAACGCGATTAAAATAATCCCAAGCCAAAGAAGTTGTAAGTGTGCCACAGCTTTGAAAGATGCTTTAATTTAAGCGTTCCTTCAAAAGCTACACCGAATTGAAAAATAATATTCGCTAATACCTCAGCAGTTTATCAGTTTTACACACACAACACAGGCGGACAGAAATATTATTAATTGAATTCCCAGATATGCAGGCACATGGAGAAATTTGATTGCTGGCTTCCTTCGTGGGAAGAAATATACGAAAACATCAAAGAAATCGCGAAAAAAATCAAAAAAGACAGTTATCAACCTGACATAGTGTTTGCTCTTTCAAGAGGAGGTTTTGTACCTGCCAGAATCATCTGTGATTTGATGATAATTAAAGATTTAGTTTCGATAAAAGTCGACCACTGGGGAATAACTGCTACTAAAGATGGTAAAGCCCATTTGAGATACCTGATTAACGCTGATTTATCTGGAAAAAAAGTCCTGATTGTTGACGACATCACAGATACTGGAGAGAGCATGATTGTTGCAAAAGAATTCGTGGAAAAACTTGGCCCGGAAGAAACAAAAACGGCAGCAATATTCCATATCAAGACTTCAAAATTTATTCCAGATTATTACAGTAAAGAAATAGATTGGGTTTGGGTGATCTGGCCCTGGAATTGTGTTGAAGACCTGTGCAACATTGTGCCCAAAGTGCTTAATACACGTAGTAGTTGTTCCATCAAAGAAATCAAGGAAAACTTGAGAGAAAAGTTCAAGATTGACTTGTCAGAACAGGAAATAATAAACATAATGGATGAATTAACTGCAAGAAATACTGCCGTGAAAGTTGACGTTGGCTGGATAAAAACATAAATAAAATAAACTACTACGCATGTATACATTTTTGTTATTCTGCTTATTCCAGCAAAAAGAGTGATTATGGCGCCGCCGGTCGGATTCGAACCAGCAAGACGCTGGAGACATCCACCGCTAACCCTCTCCCTTTTTTTGTTTTTTCGATTGCATTTTTAGGAATCTAGTATAGAAAAACGCGGATAATTACCTACTGGGATTCGTCCCATTGCGCCGGAGAACAGGTTTAAAACTAGGTCTAGATTATTGAGATCCAAGTTCTTTCTTCTAATTTAGTGTTTACTAGTCCTGCTTAATTAACGCGCGTTATACATGTTTTAGACGATAATTCAAGCTAGGGAGCATACTAATCGCTTTTCGTCAATTTCGACGACTCCCCTTAGAACCTTTCAATTGCACCTAGCTGAATTCCCATTCACAGTAAGGATCACCCATCGCGATGCACTTCGTCTCTTTAACATGCTGGTTCTTGACGGCGGAGAAGAAGCCGTTGAAGAAGCCAGTAGTGAATAAGCAACATGGCTCCTTACGTTTAGTCGCCAAGATCATTCCTATACTCTCGCAATTCCCCTCCACCCTTATGGTTTCATCCATCTTAACTTTGCCCACCTTGCAGTGTTCTAGGAGATGGATAACACGTTTCACCGCTTCATCTTCCCTTAACCCCGCGTCAATTAAGCGTTCACCGATCTCCTTTCCCGACCTTGCGCCTCCCATTCTCAACGCCATCCGATATCTCTCGCCAGCTATAGCAGGGAACCCCATGGCGTGCATGACTGGATGGACGTAGATATCGCTCCCCAACCTAGGCCGCTCCATAAGAGG
>Ga0209635_10000847_pt1 | contig 22137 bp, 21 predicted proteins | sample DeeMarSWOR230_32_FD_187463 | JGI IMG/M metagenome (GOLD analysis project Ga0209635, IMG submission 187463) | Marine sediment microbial communities from White Oak River estuary, North Carolina - WOR-2-30_32 (SPAdes) (version 2) | ecosystem: Environmental > Aquatic > Marine > Intertidal zone >...
CACAATATGCTTTCGGTGCACGCTCAGGAGGTTCTATGATTTTAGAAGGCATTCTTGAAATATTTTTAGGTTTATTTTTTTCAGAAACTCTTTTCCTAGTATTTATAGAATTTCCTCAAGCAATTTTTGGGGCAATGCTTTTATATACATCTTATTTACTTGTAAGAATATCATTTAAAGATTACAAAATGAAATCTTTACCGATAATCATAACTTCTGGTATGATTTGTATTATTTTTCATATTATATTTAAGAATTCCATATTTGGATCCTTTAGTATAACCTTAGGATTTTTTGTTGGGTTAATTTTATATTTAATTTTTTCTAAAAGACTAAATTAGGTTTTACTTGAGATTTTTAATCATTTTTGCCTTTTATCAGATTATTTTTATATTCATTAAGAAAAATATTTAAGTTTACTTTGATATCCTTATTAAAATTATATAGATTTCTATAGAAAAACTCTTTAATAAGTGCTAAACAAAAATATGAGATTTAAATTTCTACAAAAGAAGAATATTAGGTTATTATTTGTAGTTACCATTATTGCTTCAATATCAATTGGAATAACAATTTTTCTCATATATATGCAGAGTTCTAAAAAAATTTCTGATTTTTATGAAATCTCTGGTGAGGGAATAGATGTATCTGAAATTGAAATAAACAATCAAATTCAGATAGGAGATATAACTCTTGTACAATCAATACAAGACCCACTTAATATTTTTGAGGCAGAATGGAAAATAACTTATAAGGGAATTTATAATCCAAATGAAATTATTGCAATAAGTTATGAATTAAATGTTTCTGTAATAAAGATTTACATTTATAGCGATCTGGATGAACAAGCGTTAGATAAAGATATTGGATTTTCAAATCTTACATTATTTATTAATCCAAACTATGATCTCTATGGATTTAGAAGTAATAGTAAAAAAGGTAATATACTAATAAACACACAAAATATTAATATTAGCATTTTTGAAATCGAGACGAGTTCTGGAGATCTAAATATTCAACTAAATAATAGTGATATATACGATGAATTTAGAATCTCAACAACTTCTGGAACAATAAATTTAATTCTAGATAATATAAATTTCTTCACCGATTTTCAATGCGTTTCAGATTCAGGTCATCAATATCACGATTTTTGGAATATTAGATTTTTGTCCGGAGCAGATTTTACTGCTTACTCATCAACCGGAATAATTAAAATAAAATGGGCAAACCATTTCATAAAACCTCAAACTGTAAATGTAATCATATCCTCTAACGATATTGCTGAGTTTCGCTTATGGTCCCCAATACAAATTGTAAGATTTGATATCTTGCTCATTTGTTCTGGTCCAGGAACAACCCGTTTTACGAGAATCGCAAACCAATTTGAAGAAATAAGTAGTGATCATTATCAATCGAAGAATATGAATAATACTGGTCTAGATTTATTTAATATTAAGGCAATAACTTCTTATGGAGTAGCCCATGTAAGGCACACAGACTGTTTTAAAAGGCAACGATTTTGTAATCATCATGATATTGATGCTTATGAAGAGAAAATAAAAGGAGATTATGTAATTCCTAAGAAAGATCACAATGTAACAAAAATCGATCTATACAATTTGAAATATATTTACTTAAACCTAAATAAAGCTTTAAGTTTAAATTTTGAACTACTCCAAAATACAAGTGAAAACATTATCTATTTAAATTGGGATTTAACTTATATAAAAGGATCAGGATTTGGAATGGGCGAAATTAAAGTAGTAATATCAAATAAAACAGAAGCAAATGACTTAAACGTTTATATTCAACTTGAATATGAATTAGATCGGATATTACCGACAATAGTAGCATGTAATGTTACTATTTTTTCTCATCCAGACTATACCTTTTATAATTATACAGTATAATTTTAAAATTCATTATTATAAACTTTTTAACTCGACTCCATTAAATCCTTCATACATAATTTACTGTAAAGTGATTTTATTACTGCCCCTATAACTCTTTAATTAATTTATATCTTTTCCTGGTTTTAGATGAGCTAAGAATTTTATTACAATTATTATATAAATACGAATTTTACTTATTTGATTATATAAGATAGAATCTTTTGTAGAGGGTAAAATAAAAATTATGAAGGAAAAAGCATTAAGTTTCCCTATTTTATTACTATTTTCTATATTATTAATTTCTAATTTTATAAAATTAAATCAAGATTATGCTTTTATCACTTTTTATTTAGATGATAACGAAAAAATTGATACCTTTCACATTTCCGGATTTTGGAATCTTACAAATATTTACATTGACGATTTGGCATCAGGTCCAGGCGCCCATAATTGGACATGGGTTCAAAGTCAAGAATGGTTTGGTGGGGGCATAGGTTCTTGGAGTAATCCTTATAGAATTGAGAATATAACTACCACCTCAATAAGTATCCGTTATTCCAATAAACCTTTTATTCTTAGAAATTGTACGGTTTTCAACTCAACAGACACAGCTATATACTTTTCACATGTTTCTAATGGTAAAATTATTGAAAATATGTGTGGTTTTAACGAATATGGAATAATTCTTCTTGAATGTTCTAATAATACAATATCAGACAATAACATAATTTCTAGTAAAACCTATGGATTACAAATATTCAATAGTTTTAATAATACTATTTTTAACAATCGTTTGAATAAATGTGGTATCTCAATTTCATACAGCTCAATCCAAAATGAATCAAATATAATTGATACCTCAAATTTAATTAATGGAAAACCTTTTTATTTCTACTTTAATGAAAAAAATCTGGGACACGATAACTTTACAAATGCAGGTCAGGTTATTTTACACAATTGTAATGATTCATTAATTTCAGATTTAAATCTTAATCAATGTTCGATTGGCATATCCTTAATTAATTGCCATAATAATTGGGTTGAAAATAATATTTTAACAAATAACCTAATAGTTGGAATTGGAATCACATCAAGTACCAATAATATTATTATGAATAATACTTTTACAAATAATTCCATACTTGGAATTATCCCATCAAGAGGAATAGATATCACATCAAGTACCAATAATATAATTAAGAATAATATTTTTAATGAAAATATTATTGGAATTAGCATAGGATTTTCAGAATATGGAATTGAATCTAATAGTAACCAAATCTATAGAAACAATATTTCAAATGGATTATGTGGTCTATTAATATATGGTGGTGAAAAAAATAACATCTCTAAAAATGATATAGTAAATAATTATTATGCAATATATGGAAATTGCGATGATATTCTTATTTTAAACAATTCTATAAGCCATAATAAAGTTGGTTTGGGATTCATATATTCTAACTTTAATAATTTCTCTAATAATTCAATAATTAATAATGAATTTGGTGTACACTTAATTGCTTCTCAAGAGAATAGGTTTTCGCAAAATATTTTAGCAAACAATACTAAAACAGGTATTTATTTAGAACAATCTGATATTAACGATATTACTGAGAATATTATTAATAATAATGAATATGGGATTAAATTGAATGGTTCATCTTACAATCAAATTGGTTATAATGAAGTTTATAATAATAAGGTAGGGATATATTTAGACCAGTCCTATTTTGATCCACACGGTCCACCAATTATTAGAAAATGTGAATATAATACAATTTTTTCAAATCAAATAAACTTTAACAAGGATAATGGTATCTATATGAAGGAAGGTCAATGGAATAATATATCTAATAATAACATCAATAACAATAATAAAAACGGTATTTTGTTAGAAGATAGTAATGTAAATTTTATTCTTGAAAATGTGATTAATTTTAACTACTGTGGGATTAATCTAACCGCCTCAAATAGCAATCAAGTAATTAGTAATAGTTTATACAAAAATAATATCTGTATTTTTGAAGACAATAGCTGTATAGGCAACGATTTTGAAGATAATAATTGTTTTGATGTATCAAATGGACAATGGATTTTTTATCTCATTATTGGTTGTATTCTTTCTATTGTTGGATTAGCTTTAATAGTATTTGTCATATATCCTCGGAAAAAATCGAAATAACTCTTTTTCTTTTAATTTTTATGTATTTTTAACAACAATTTTAATAAAATATCCTTATTTCTGTTAGTTTGATTATCATGAAATCAAAAAATCTAGTTCGATGTTTACAAGAAAATTTAATAAATTCGTGGCCAGCACAATATTATTTTTTCCATAATGGATGGATTTTAAGATTCAATGATGGAGTAACTTCTCGAGCGAATTCGGTTATACCATTGAATTATTATGGAAATAAAACAATAATATATAAAGATATTGAGACTGTTGAGAGGGCTTATCAAAAATATAATCTGCCTACCGTTTTCATGATGCACGACTTTCATAAGCCTAGTTATCTTAGAAATAAATTAATTGAAAGAGGATATATGGAATTTGATTTTACCATAGGGATGGGTTGTCATATTAAAGATATTAAGAGTTTAAAAGTGAACAACATAATTACATATTCACTTTATAATGAGAGAACTACAGAGATTTCAGATTTCTTAGCAAAATATTCAGCTAGGCCAAAAGATCAGCAAATCATCATCAGAGAGATAACTCAACGTATAAAAATTCCTAAAAAATGTTTTATTCTTGCAAGACATCAAGAAAAAATCATTGGAACTTTAATGGGGGTGTTAGACCAAAAGGGTATCTTATATCTAGCAGATATTGTCGTGGATCCAAATCACCGGAGAAAGGGAATCGCTATTTCACTATTTTACAAAGCGACAATAGAATGGGCCTTACCTAAAAACGCAAAGTTTGTTTGGTTACAAGTCGAGATTGTAAATATAAATGCAATTAAACTATATAAAAAATTAGGATTAAAAGAATTATATAATTATCATTATTTAAAGAAAGAACTTGCATAATTTCAGAGAAAGTTTGTTGGAGCAAGAATTTATTTAATTTCAAGATACTCTCTAATCGCATCTTCAAACTCAATCCTCAGAATACTTTTAAAGATTGGATGTCTGTTTCTAAAAGGAATTTTTTCATTTCCAGAATAAATATCTCTTATGTCCACTTTTTTAGACAATTTTGAAAATGGGTTAATTGTATGTGATAGTTCTAATTTTTCAGAGCTCAATTTACCTTCATCCCTCTTTGTATACCCTATCTCCTTTATATTTTAGGTTTAATCCTGCCTTCTTTATCATATCTCCTTGCGTAAATATTAAATTTTTAACAGCTTTTATGTTAACACCTAAATGCTCGGATAAATCCTCTAAACTAATATCCTCGACGAGATTGAAAACTGGCGGTAATTTTCCAACAATTTCGTCTACAGAAGCAGTTATTGATTCCAAGGCAATTTCTTCAGTAACATCTTCAATGGTTACTCCATAATTTCGTTTTAAGATTTCTGGATTAGCTTCAATCCAACTATGAACTGCGATTCTAGTTGCTTCTGAAAGAGGAATGTTTCTGTTTTGAGCCATTTTAGTAATTACTTTGTAATCAAATTCATCAAGACTTACAGTAATCCTATCCATTTTTGGTTTTTTCCGTTCATTATCGTCTTGAGAATTCATTATTGACACCTAACGACAAAATTAGTTACTCATATAAAGATCGATTTAGTATTTAAATATTTGCTCTAATGATCCATTAATGATCACGCGATGCAACATTTAAATATAAGTTATGTTATATTGATATTATATTAATAATATCGAAATGTCACTTCGATATTGCTTAAATTTAAAATAAAGTATTAGATGTGTGTGTGAAATGTTAGAGCTTTATTCACCCGATCTTGAATTATTAAATACGAAAGAACGTGTTACTGTTGATCTAATAAAGGATGGGCAAGATTATTTAAAACAATTTGAAATCAATCATGATTTTTTATTAGACACCGTCTCTCTTATTTATAGATATCTAAGAATCATAAAAAAAATTCCACATAACTTATATAACTTTTATATAGGGGCATATTATATAATTTCTCGTCATCCTTTTGCGTTTCCTGCTCATGAAACTAAGAAAGATTTCTGCAAAAAGTTCGGAATTCAAGTAACTTCATTAGAATATTGTGTAGATAAAATTACAAGCACGTTGAACTATATTCGAATTTTGGATGATATGAATTTTCCCTACTTTATTGATCCAAAACGAGATATTAGTTTAGGCATCATAAAGAAAATGGTACAAGACAGGGTGGAAAAAATAATGATAAAATTTCTACTGTATCATCAGCCAGTTAACTCTCAAATTATTACTGAAGAATTAGTATGTGAGGTGATATTTGAACAAAAAGCATTTCCCGAGGAACTACTTCGTCAGTTATTTGAAATTATATTTAAATTTGTAGAAAATGAATTTACTGATTATTATGAATATGTCAGATTGCAGCAAAAATACTTTATTTGAAGTATTTCTGACACATTCAATTTTTATTCTTTAATTAATTACCCACGAATTCTCCAAGAAAACATAAAATTTTCGTTAGAAAATAATCTCATCTTCATATTTTTTAAATAGGAGTAACTGTTGTTTCGATAATAGTGATTCAGTATATAATTTTCGTCCCATTCATTTAAGGCTAATGTGATATTCAAAAATTGTTTTTGAAAATTAAGCGGAGCTGAAAATTCACGAAAGTGTAAATATGGATTTAATTCGAAATTTGTTTTACCTTTACGAGGAAGCCACCTGATTTCTGAGATTTTAGAATGAGCTTCCTTTCCAGATTTATTAAATCTCGAGCATAAACGATTTGATGTTAAATAGATACCAACTAAATTTGGGTCATATCCCCGCTTTTTTCTAATCTTATAATGAAATTCAAATAGAACAAAGAAGTTTTGTTTTAATTTCGCAACGAATTTATCATTAACAAAAATCCAAATAACTGGTATAGTAATACTAAGAATTAAATATAGGATAATAAGACTTTGTGTAAGATTACCTATATAGCTCCCATCAAACTGAATGATTCCAAAATCTATATATAAAAGCAAAGCAACTGCTCCAGAATTAAGCATCAAGAATAATGAACTACTCGCAAAACGTTTTTGAAATTTGAAGCCAATATTATGAATCTCTTTTTTCATAAAACATATTAGGGATGGAGTAAACTTCATTCGAATTAATTTAATAAGATATGCAGTTATGAAAATAGAAATACTGAAGAATGTCCAACCTGTTGTTAAATTAAATGAAATTTTTCTTATAGTAGAAGTAATCTCTAGAGGAGTATTGTTTGGTAAGAAGATATTTGGTTGAAACCAAAGTATCAAATAAATCATATAAACGGATAAAATAAATAATATACAAAAGAAAGCTTTTATCGCCTTTTTGAAATATTCTGACTTTATTACCTTTAAAGAATTAATAATACTTTCCTCATCTTCAAAATATATCTCCGAAAATATTTTCTCATTTTTTCTCATCATCCTTCTATCCACCTCTTAGTTTTTGTTATCTCTTCTTCAGGTGTAAGCCAATATTTCTGGACGATCTCTCTAAAAATTGTTAAATCAGGGTTCTCTTGTTCATTTAATGAGATAATATGAAACTTTTCTGTTTTTTCTTCAATATTTATATAATTTTCCCTTTTTAAGTAATCAAAAGCGTGTTTTAATTTTTCTAACCTATCAATATTCAAACTACGCATAACATCTGTTTTATTAATAACACTTCCTCCATCTTGTAGTTTTGCTAAACTCATTAAAACTTGACCACCTCGAAGCGAGGCTATGTTTGTTATTTTATCAAAAATCCTACATATCACCCTTAATAACTTGTCCAAATCATTATAAAAATCAATCTTCTCTTGGCCTTTAAGTTCCAACTTGTTATTTACGTTTTCTAAGCTATATTTCTTTATGAATTCTTCATACGAAAGTGTCATCATATATTATATATCTTAGCTTTTATAAAAAAATACTAGTTATTTAATTTAACCACTGACAAACGCGTGTCTTATACACAAAGTCCGTATACACACATTATGTAATACTCGGAAAAGTATTATTTTGGCCTAAGTCAAAAAAAAAAGAGTATTTCCATTGTAATTTAATTTTTATAAAAGTAAATTTTAATTTTACACATACAATTTATTACCTAATATTTGGTGTAAAATATGACAAAATTAGCTGTTATTTCCACAAAAGATCGTGTTTATGGCGTAAACAAATCCTTGGAATTATTAGATATCAATCCTATTAAGGATAAAAATGTAATTTTCAAACCAAATTTCAATACTGCGGATCCTCCTCCTGCCTCAAGCTCAATGGAAACAGTAAGGCAAATTATCATCAAGCTAAGAGAAATGGGTGCGAAATCCATCACAGTCGCAGAGCGAAGTGGTCCAGCTAATACAACTGAAACATTTGTGAAAAAAGGATTATATGTGTTAGCAAAAGAATTAGATTTTAAGGTAGTTGATTTAACTAATATACCTCATGAAAAATATGTGCTTAAAAAACCCGAAGATAGTCACTGGAAAGATGGATTCCTTTTTGCTAAGATATATGATGATGCAGAATGTATTGTTGAAACTTGTTGCTTAAAAACTCACATGTATGGGGGTCATTTTACTCTATCACTAAAAAACGCAGTAGGATTAGTAGCTAAACAATGTATGTCGGAATTGCACTCTTCTAAGCATCAAAGGAAAATGATTGCCGAAATAAATGCAGTATATAAAACCAATTTAATCATTATGGACGGCCTTATTGCTTTTGTAGATCGTGGACCAATGGAAGGAACCAGGAGAGATGCGAACGTCTTTATTTCAGGTACGGATAAAATTGCAATTGATGCTATCGGAGTTGCAATATTACGAATTTTAGGGACAACCCCAGAAGTATCCAAAGGCTCAATTTTTGAGCAAGAGCAAATTAAAAGAGCAGCGGAGCTAGGAGTAGGAATAAAATCCCCGGACGAAATTGAATTTATAACTGATTCTAAAGAAGCCGAAAAATTAGTTGTTCAGATCAAAGAAGAATTATCAAAATAAATTCCTTATATACAGCTTTACCTTAAGCATTTTCTTCTTCTAAATCTTAAATTGCTGATACAATATAAAAAAAAAAAGGTAGAAAATTATTTTATTTTAGTCGTTTCTTTATAATAATCGCGGTAATACCAAACATAGCACCAAGCATTATGAAAATTCCATAACCTGGTATCCCACCACCACCAACATAATAGTATTGAGCATATTGATCGGGCATACAATCATAATACCAACTTTGATTTTGCATCCAATTCCCATATGTAGTCTCAGCGATAATAGTAAAATTGTCTAAAATCACGAGTGCATCTGTGGGGACTTCAAATGTTATTACGTTTGCCGATATAGAACCAACTTCATCTGCAAGTGCAGTATTCTGGTTAAACGACAATGTATCATTATCCCAACCCCAATGACTGTATCCACTTCCGGTAGGCTCAAACCAATAAAATTCGACTAAATAATCAGTATATGGATAATACATCATTCCATATTGCTTTTGATCCCAGGCAGATTTTGAAGTATTATATGTTTCAAATATCATTACTTCGACTTCAATCCAACTATGCATATAACTTATGCTTTCTAGATCTCCCCCTAGAGTCAAGTTAAACTTTTGTCCATCTATATCAAGTTTTACTATATCAATCTCATCAATAAAATCGCCCTGACCAGAAGGAAAAATCCCGGTCATTTCCACTACATCATTTTGTCCATCATTTATAGTTGTTGTTAAACAATTTACCAGTGGAATCGCTTGTAGGGTTATTATAAAAGAAAGAATGGTGATACAACTTAAGATTAAATACTTATTCTTCTTCATTTTATATCATTTTTTAGTTTTTATTGAATCTCAAATACGACTTACTTTTAGGTTAAATTATTAATACAAAATCCCATATTTAATTATTTACTTATTTGGATAAAGTTAAAGATACATCCTATCTCTAATCCGAATAATTTCGTATTAGGATATATTTTTAGTCGGTTACCTATGGATTTCTTTACATATATTTGGGGGTTAATAATATAACCTAAAATGTATTTTCAAATCTAATCGCGAAATTAGAACAATCTCTTTTAGGGGAAGACGGTTGGATGGCAACCTATAAGACTGGGTTAGCTACGGACGAGTATACTGTTTGGTTTTATAATGAAATGAAAGATCGTGAGATTTATTATTTTCCCGATGGGTATAAGAGTAATGCTCGAGATTTAATGGTAGCATACACGAGGGATGATTTTCCTAATGATGGCAGTGATAGACAAATATTCTTCGAAAGAATCGAGGAGGTTCTCAATCAGGCAATACTTCATTGTGCCGAGGCAATAAATTTGGCTTTGAACTCCTATATAGATTGTGAATGCGGTACAGAAAAAAAAACCAGAAGAATTATTTCAATCTATAGCTGCCATGGCTGCTAACTGGCAGGCTCAGATCTACTTTCTTGCGATCGCATCTACAAATCTTATCATTACTTTACTTATCACTTCTCAAGTAGCAATAATAGCCAAAAAGGATGAAGTTGAATTTATAAACGTGCTTAACCCTTTTTAGAAAACATTTCTAATTTTTCATTTCTTAGTAATTTTACCACCACTAAATATTTAAATTTTAAAATTATTATATACTTCTTATAGAATGAGCAGAAAATTGGGAATATGGCAAAAAATTTAAATAATTTTCGTGGAGTAAAGATTCCAAAAGCCGAATTAGAGACTCTAAATAAATTAGAGAACTCTCTAAATATTAAGTTTAATTTAATAGATCGTTTTTGTAAAGAATGGTTTCATGAATCGATTTCAGTATTCTTGGTTAAAAATAATCATGTTATTCTCATTGCTATAAATGATATACACGATATTTATGATAGAGAATCAAAAGATAATTTTTGTATTCCAGATGAAATCGATAACCTGAGATATTTAAGTACAGTTATTGTAATGAATAAGAAACTAGAATCCCTTCCTGAATCAATAGGTAAATTATATTCTTTAAAAAAAATAATGATTTCACTATGCAGTCTTAATTCAACTCCTGAGGCTTTAAAAAATCTCACTGAATTGGAATATGTTGATTTTAGTGATAATAACTTAAAAGAAATTCCTTAATTTTTACAAAACTTATCAAAGTTAGAAACCTTAATCTTAGCTGGGAATAAAATTAACTTAATCGGTTCCTCAATTGAAAAGTTGCCTAATCTAAAGGTAATATATCTAAGCGGAAATCAAATTAATGAAATTCCATCAGCAATAGGAAATTTAAAATTGCTAGAGGTCCTAGATGTAAGTTCAAACAAAATAAAGGAACTTCCTCAATCAATTGGACAATTGCAATCTTTAAAGAAATTTTATTTAAGTTATAATTTTATCTCTAAATTACCTGAATCAATAGGAAATCTTACATCATTAAAAAGATTAGAGATCCGATATAATAGTTTAGAGGAATTAACAAGTTCTATTGGAAAGCTAAAATCTCTTACCACATTAGATTTAGTCGGAAATAAACTAAAAACTATCCCAGAAACTATAGGCAATTTACAAAATCTCGAACAATTGTTTTTAAGTGAAAATGAGTTAGTTAAATTACCCAAATCGTTGGATAATTGTAAAGCTTATATAATTAGATAAGTATAAAACTTACATTTTAGCACTATTTATTTAGAGGAGTAGTGAATTTCATTTATAAAGCCTCTGAATTTACATTGACGGATTAATAATATTTTTCACATTATTGTCTATATTACACAAAGATCGTATACAATGATCATGTAATTTAATACAATTCGGGGACATCTCTCCTTTTATATGACCATTTCTAACATATATTCAATAAGAGAAATGGGAATTAACTCCCTACCAATACTTCTTAAAGCCATGGAAAGAGAAATTTGGAGGTGTTAATAGTAAAGAGTAATAAAAATTTTCGTACATTTGAAGTAATTTGTTTAGAAAAATTAAATGAAATTGGAATGGCATCTGCAGCTCGTTGGGCAGAAGCAATGGGGTATGATTTTCGAGCTTCATTAAATAAAATAATAAAGAGAATAATAGAAAATCATCCCGAAAAAATTAAGGTCTATTATAAGCGAAAACCGAGATTATACGAAGCTTTACTTTAACCTATTAATTTTAATTCCTTTTTATTATTTATATAAATCTAAACCGCTAATTATAGAATCTACTTTTGAGAATACACCCAAAATAAGACTTAGTTCTTTCTTAGTTATCAGTGCTCTTTCAAAAATGTTTTTAAAAGCGAAAATTACATTTTCTTTTTTGTGAGTACGGATTTTCAATCTATCAATGAGTTTTTTTAAAATTGCATAAAATATTTTCTTATCTTCTTTATCAGCTATTAAAACAGGATTTTGACCTCTACCTATACTTACCTGATTTAATTTATTGAAAATCTCATAAAGTATTATCCCACAGGCATGAGAGAGGTTTAATGAAGTATATGTGCTACCAGTAGGAATGCGCAATAAAATATCTGCGATCTCAATCTCTTGATTTGTTAATCCTCTGGATTCTTTTCCAAATAGGATGGCAATATTAAGTGGCTTTTTAGACACGGGGAGTTTTAAATTCTCAGGAAAAATGGGCATCCTTCTGATATTTCGATAATGTTTACCTTTTGCGGTAGTTGCTATAATTAAATCATATTGTTCCATAAAAGCTCTAAATCTATGGATATGATCTGGTTGATGATCAAGAGATACTATTTCGGCATTTAGAAGTATATCTTTTCCATGCATAGCAAAACCTTGGCTTTCATAACTATGAATCTTATTTACGTTTTCATGCGGATTAAAAATAACTAAGTTATTAAAATTGAAATTTTTCATAACTCTTGCTACAGAGCCAATATTTCCAGCATGTTCTGGTTGGACTAATACTATATCAAAATTTAAATTTCTATATTTCTCCTTTAGTTCTGATTCTTTAAAAGAAGTGACCTCCCTCTTTAGCTTTTTTTTATCCATGCTGATAAACACCATTTATATTTATAAATTCCATGATTAGCAAATTATATTGAAATTAAAAACTTTTGTACATAATTAATTTATAGAAATTTATCAATCCAAGGGAGAGTATTACTCTAAATAAAAAAAGAAAATTTTAATTTAATTAAATTCTGGTCTTCGATCTTGCCAAGGTTTTAATTCTTCAAAAGTTTGAGAGACTTGAAGTACTGTTAAATCATCAAGACGCCTTCCGACAATTTGCATACCGATTGGTAATCCTTCTTTTGACCAACCACAAGGTATTGAAGCAGCAGGATGTCCCGTCAAATTAAAGGGATAAGTAAAAGGAATCCACGCACCCATATTAGAAATTTCTTTTCCTTCTATTTCATCAGGATAGGATTTACCTAAATTAAAAGCAGTACAAAGTACTGTGGGAGTTAGTAATATGTCATATTTTCTAAAAAATTTACTTATAGTTTCATATATGATTTCTCTTTCAAGTTCCGCTGATTTAATTTCTTGGACGGAGTATTTTATCCCAGCTTTGATAACTTCAACTAATTCTGGATCTAACTTATCTTCCCATTGTTTTAAATAGGATCCTAACCTAAAACCAAATCCTGAAGTCCAAATGGTTGCTATAGTCGAGGCAGCATTTTTTAATTTTAACCTAGCTTTCTCAACTAACCAATCTAAGGTCTCGAATTTTTTAAAAGAATTTAAAACTGTTTCCTTAACTTCAGAATCAATTGCTTCGGCAAATCCTAAATCTAATGAAAAACCCATTTTTAATTTTTTTGGCTGTTCAGTTACTTTTTCGGAATAACTTATATTTTGTTTTGGTAAAGAATATCGATCACTAGGATGATCACCTATTATAGCATCCAACATTAAAGCTGCATCTCTTACATACCTAACAATAGGTCCTATATGGACTAAAGTTCCCATATAGCCAAAAAGTTTCATTGAACCTTGAGGAACTCTACCAAAACTCGGTTTGAATCCATAAACACCACATAAGCTGCTAGGGATTCTGATTGATCCCCCTCCGTCTGAACCTAAAGCCAAATAACATAATCCCGAAGCAGTTGCAGCTGCTGCCCCTCCACTCGATCCTCCGGGAGTTTTATTTAAATTCCAAGGATTTTTAGTTACTCCGAAAATTAAATTATCAGTAACAGGTTTAAATCCTAAAGCAGGAGCATTTGTTTTTCCTAAAATTATCACACCTGAATTTCTCAACCTTTTAGCAGCCGCTTCATCATTAGTAGAAATATAATTTTCAAAAATCTTACAACCAAATGTGGTTCTTATATCTTTTACTTCAGTTAAATCTTTAATCGAAGTAGGAACTCCATGTAATAATCCTAGTTTATTTCCTTTTTTAACCGCTTTATCTGCTTCTTTTGCCATCTCTCGCGCTAGATCAAAAGTAGGAATACAATAAGCATTAATTATGGGGTTAATCTTTTCGATTCTTTCGATAATTTTCTCTGTTAGCTCTTCAGAAGTAATTTCTTGGCTTTTTATTCTCTCTATTATCTCTGATGCTGATCTGAAATATAAATCTTCAATAGTCAAGCATTATCTCCTTTTAAATTGATTTTGATCATATTTAATCTCACATAGTAATATTAATATTTTATTTTAAAAATTGAAATTGAATCTAAATGTAGAAAAAAAATAAAAGATTTTTTTTATAAAATAATTAAATGATTCTAAGATGTAATATATAAATATTTGAAAATTATTTATTATCTATAAACAACTAATGTGGTAATTTTCAAGTCTAGAATACTTAATAACTTGGTTTGCTATTCAAATTAATCCATTAGAGAATGATTTAAGTGCTTAGTTCAGAAAAAATAATGCAAAATTTGGAATTTATCAATATTAGCAATGATGAATTTACAATATTTGAATGGAAACCGCCAAGATCTTATAAAAGTTTTGTTCTTGACATGAATATATTAAAACAAAATCCAAGTAGTGATATTTTCTTCCATTTACATAAAGGTAATATGAAAATTGCTTATATTAGAATGGATAATCTAATATATTCAGCAGGATCTAACACAGAAATTCAATTCCAACTATTAGAAGCATTAATTGAGGAAGTTTCAAAAAAATTTAATGAAAGGTATGATGTTAATTCTTACTTATCATTTGGAAAATTTTCCTCAAATATGTTCGACTCATTTAAACCATTCGTTGAGAATATCATAATTAATTTTAAGAGTCTCAATTTAGTAAAGCAAATTAATGTCCCTTGTATGGTATGTGATAAAATTTTGCCATTACTTATAAAAAGAAGTTCTATTGAAAATGCAGAATCTCATCCTGTTCCTATTGTATATAGTCATTCAGGGCATGCTATTCTTTGTTTTATTGATAGAAATTTTGACGTACGTGGAGTTGAATTAGTGAATGTCACAGGTTGATTTAAAATGAGTGAAGAGAATGATTTTAACGGAAATTTTTTTTTTGAAGATATAATAAAAAGGACTAAAACTGGAATTACGTTTCCAAAGGATTTAAGGGATAACCTTTTTAAAGAAGATAAAGACATGTATTTTCATATTATTGTACCAAATGAAAAAGATAAGATCATACTAGAAATTCTAAATGAAGAAGAAATTGAATCTATTTCAGAAAAACTAAAAGTAAAAAAGGCAACAGTAATAGCTAAAAAATCAACAGAAAAAATTTCGAAATTCGAAAAAGAAGGTAAATTAAGTCCCAGCTGGGGAGAATATTTTGTTTATGATTTTAAAAATCAACCTAAAGTAAAACCTATTTTGGAATCAGCATTTTATAAATTTTCGGAAACTCCAGTTAATTTAGAGGATGCTATGGGTCGTGTTAAATATGCATTGGTTTCATTTTTAGAATCTACAAAGACCGAGAATGCAAAACTCTACTTTTCTGTAGCACGATTTCTTATAGATATTATTGAAAAATTCAATCAACCTAATTTATTAGATTGGATTTTTGAAAAAATAATTCCTAATATTGATAGCAAATTTCTCTATGAGCTTGTCCTTTTGGATCTTGTGGAATCTTCCCTTAAAGTAAAAAGATGGGAGAAAGCAGAGTTATATATTTTTTATGTGTTAAAGAATATCGATCAGTATCCTAGCTCAGAAATGTATAATGTTATGAATAGTTTCAAACAGCTAGTAAAAAAAGTTAAAGACGTCGAGAGAAGTAAAAAAATAGATCTTTTACTTAAAGAAAAATTGATGGAATATGCTGAAAGCATCATTAAGGAAGATGTTGATTATAATATCCAAATTATAGAATTTTTAGAGGATTTACAGTATATCGAACTTGCTTATAAACTTGCAAAAGAGCTTCAAACGGGGTTACCTCCTGAAAGCGTTAGAAATGATGAGGTTCGAAAACTTGTTAAAAGATTATATGTAGCACCGATTACTGAAAATAAACCTCAATCTAGTATTGATTTCGATGAAAGAGATGAAGAAGAAAAAAGTGATAGAGAAGGAATTTAAGATTCAGAATCTTTTTCATCTTGCTTTTCTTCTAATTCTTTAATTCGTTGTTCCATTCTTTTCATCTCATCGTCTACAATTTTTTCCTTTATTTCCTCAATTTTCTTTTGCTGCAATTCTAATTTAACTTCAGATAACTCTCCTTCTCTCTCAAGTAATTCTTCTCTACGTTTAAGTAGTTCTTCTTTCTTTTGGATTTCTATTTCTTCAATTTCTTTTTCTTTTGATTCTAATTCTAATTTCTTTTTTTTTAGTTCTAAATCTTTTTTCTTTAATTCAATCTCTTTATCTAAGATCTCAGATTCTTCTTTTTGGATTTTTTTCTTAATCTTTTTGGGAATTTCAGGTAATTCTTTTTCAGAAGGAAGTAACTTTTCTTTTTCAATTATTTCCTCTTTTAATTTTTGTTCCTCTAATTCTAATTTCTTCTTTTTTAATTCCAGTTCTTTCTTTTTTAAAAAAATTTCTTTATCTATTATTTCTGACTCTTCCTTTTCTAATTTTTCTTTTTCAGTAATCTCTTTTCCCTCGTCTTCAACAATCTCTTCAATTTTTTCAATTGAAACAATAGATTTTAAGATATTATCAACTGACTCCATAATTTGCTCATTTTCAGGATTTTCTTTTGCATAATTTTTAATAACTTTGGTCACCAGAGATGGATTTTTGTTGCCAATTGCCGTTAAAGCTTGGATCGCTTTTTCAACAACAAAATCTTTTTTATCAGATAATTTCTCCGTAATCGTATTTATTAATGACTCATTTTGAATTATGATATCTCCACCTGCCATGAATATTAATAATTGTAAATCCGCTTCACGAACATTTGGGTCATCAGAATTTAACAAATCTTCACTAAAAGGAAAGAATAAATCCTGTTCACTTTCACATACAGTTTTTAGTAGTAATAAGAATGAATACCTTAACACGGAATCTTTCTTTGATAAATTTTCTAATAGGGAGGGTATATCGATAATTAACTGTTCAATTAAAAATCTTAATACGGTTCGCCCACCATGTAAGGTTAAAAGGGTTTCAATAAGATCTTCAAGACGATCTAGGTAATTTTCATCAGTAGAATCACCTAGATAAAGCGCTATGATTTTTACCGCATCATCAAACCTTTCATCATTTATAAAATCTTTAATTTTCATAATTTCAGGATTTTTTTGCTCTTTTTCACTCGTATTATTCCACCTTACTTTTTTTTTAATTTTTAAACCCATAATACATAAAAATCATTATACAACCGAAAAATAATATTCAAAATTAATCTTAAATCTCTATATCTCAAATTTATAGAATCTAGTCCAATACGTAATTTTATTGAAAAATTACCTCGTTTGTCGATATACAAATTTATTTCTTTACAAAATTGACTTAAAGCATCCAGATCGTTAGGAAACACATTCCATAAATAGTATTCTTTTTTATTCTCTTCATTTTCAATTGGAGTTTCGCTAATTTCAGATAAAGTCGCTTTTGGAATTATTGTAATAACTTCTACATGCTCATTAGGAACTAATCTTATTTTTACTTCGGGGAAGAAAATTTTGGAAAATAAATCAATTAATCCCTTTAACAGTTCTAAACTTATGATGCTTTCTCTATTTGCATTACATAGTACATATCCTTTTTCAATAAAAATTATATAAATTCTATCTCCATATTTAAAAATCATGTAGTTCTTTTCCTTTGATATTAAATATTGAAAATCTTCATCTCGATTATTTATTCTATCATCAAAAATCTTTATTGCTTCTTTAAATTCATTTTTAGAAAGGAATTTATTTAATTTTCTATAATCCCCGTGAAAAAAGACGTCTAGAAAATCTATTAAATATAAATATGCGTCAAAAGGTCTATACACTACAGTTTTATTTCTAAAATCACGTAATACAATATTTTTATGAACGCTATAGCAAAATTTTGGTTGATCCTCGATATTTAATCCACTTAATATCCGAAGTTTTAGTAGAAATCTCCTGGAGCATAAAGGTGATAAAGTACATAATATACGATCCACTTGACATTCTTCAAAACATAACTTATTTATTCTCTTATTAAGTAAATCTATTAATTCAGATCTAGTTTTCATATCTGAATCATTTTCTAAAAACCTATTAATATGTTCTGGTTCCAGTGGCATAATTTATATTATTCTGAAAGTCGAATGGATTTATATTTTATTTAAAAATTATATACCAAAGAATCTAAAATTTTTCAATAATTTTTAATTGGATTAAGAGAAATATCAAAATTAAAAGTAATGATATTAAAATATATTAATTAGTAATTTTTATATTTTTATTAAGAATAGAAGAAGGATTCCTAAATAGAGATAGATTAAAAAAATGTTAAGGCAACTTCACGTATTTCATAAAGGTGAACAAATTTATAATTATATCTATGCAATGGCTCTTGGAGATGAAGAATTAGAAAACGTAAAAAGAACTATTAAATCTTATATAGATATGCCTTTACCTGGAAAAACATTTCAGAAACCACTAGGAGAATTTCAACTTTTTCATAGGTCCCTTGGAAATGCTCTATTTTTAATGATAACTGATTTAGTAGATAATCGTGAACACGTAGAGGAAATTCTAAGGTTGATAAGTAAGAAATTTAAAGAATATTTTCCTGATCTTATAGCTTTTATGAAGACTGATTTAAACCTAAAAGAATTTGAAAAATTTTTACAGGATATGCAATATGAATTGCATTCAAAAATAGTTGTTGTGGGACCAGTTAATTCTGGAAAGACTACATTATTTAATATGTTAAAAAGTAATGATGAAAAAAATATTATGAATTTTGCTAAATCTTCGATATTTCAAATTGATAACTTAAAATTCGATATATGGGATTTCCAGCTTAAAGATAATTTTTCATTATTATGGTCTAAATTTATTAGTGGAGCAGATTTAATATTACTCTTATTTGATTTATCAAATTATCATTTGCGGGTAATAAGTCATTTTATGGATCTACGCCGAAATGAAGGTAAATTGTCGAAAATATTAATTATAGGCAATAAACGAGATTTAGTTAATGAGGGAGATATTAAATTAATTCAAAATGAATTAGGAATTCCTGAATTTGAAGAAATTTCTCTGACAGAGCCAGATATTAAAGGAAAAATAATTCAATTAATATCTGAAATAATGAAATTAAGAAAATCCTTGCCTTCAAACTTTGAAGAGTTAAAGAAAAAGGCCGAAGATGCAAAAGCTGAAGGAAATCTGGTATTAGCTATGTCAAAGTATAAAGAATTAATTACTATATGCAATATGTTTCAAGACTTTACATATGTTGCGTCATTTAAACAATCTTTAAAAGAACTACAAAAAAAATTAGAAGAAGAAAAAAAAGTTAGACATGAGATTGAGAGTAAAAAGAAATTTGAAATACCCGGTCAAATTAAATTCACAAAACCGGTTACGGTTAAACCACTGCCACTAGATAAATCTAAAATACGTTCAGAAATAACACCTAAAATTAGTAAACCGGAAATAGAAATTGATACATTAAAAATTAAAAAACCTGAGATAGGAAAGTTAACTTTATTTAAACCTTCTAAAGATCAAATAAAGGGAGAAAAAGGCGTGTTAAAGCCAGAAGATATTAAAGTCGATATGTTAACTTCATCTTCAGAACAAAAAGAGACAATAGAGGAGGAAACTCCTTTTAAAGAGTTTTCAAAGGTATTAAAAGAATTAATTGAAAAGAAGGGAAGTACTCTGAGTCTGAAATTATGTGAACTTTTAATAAACCAATTACAAACTACGTTAGGAAGAACATTAACCTTAGAAGACATTGAAACTGCCGCTGAAATTTTTATTAAGCAAGAAAACTTATAAAAAATTTCAAGTAATATTTAGTTCAACAAAAGTTCACAACCTACTTCTTTTAAAACGATTAAATATTCAAAACAGTATAAATAAATTTCTTGATTTATAAAAAGAAGGGTATAATCATGAGTGCAATTAAAGAACTTCGGGAATATTTTGAAGAAATAATGCGATTAAACTATATACAAGCGGCTTTAGGTTGGGATCAAGAAGTTAATATGCAAAATTACAAATCTTTAGAAGGTAGATCTAAACAAGTCTCCTTAATAGAAAAATTAGTTCATAAAAGGTTAACTTCAGAAAAAGTTGGTAAATTAATAAATGAAGCTGAAAAACTTTCTAATCTAAATGAAATTGAAAGCGCAATGCTTAGAGAGATTACTCGAGAATATAATCTTGCAACGAAATTACCTGAAGAATTAGTTGTAGAAATCGCTGAAACTAGTATATTAGCTGCCAAAGTCTGGAGAGAAGCTAGGGCTAAAAGTGATTTCTCAATTTTCCAAAATATCCTCGAAAAGAGCGTTGAATTACAAAAAGAAAAAGCAAGAAGGCTTGAAACTCATCCAGATACATATTCTACTTTAATTGATTTATATGAACCTGGTGCTACCTATGATTGGATTGCCAATGTTTTTAACCCGATAAAACCGAAACTAATAGCTTTTGTAAAGAGGTTAAATACATCTTTAGATAAACCTAATGATTCAATATTAAAGAAAAATTATGATCCCGACACACAGTTTGAGTTAAGTCGTGAAATTATAAAAAAATTGGATTTTGATTTCGATCATGGACGTCAAGATAAATCAACCCACCCCTTTACAGCATCATTAGCCTCTTTGGATACAAGAATCACTACAAGGACAACAGAACCATTTCCAGATTGTATTACTAGTACAATTCACGAATGCGGGCATGCTCTTTATGAAATGGGTATTAAAGAAGAATTACATGATACAATTCTATGTGAGGGCACTTCCATGGGAATTCATGAATCCCAATCAAGAATGTGGGAAAATTTAGTAGCTCGTAGTAAGGAATTTTGGATATATTGGTATCCTATTTTTCAAAAATATTTTCCTCAGAATTTAAATGATTATCCAATGGAAGAGTTCTATAAAGCTATAAATATTGTTCAGCCATCGTATATAAGAGTAAATGCAGATGAAGTAACATATGGACTACACATTATTTTACGATTTGAATTAGAGAAAGATCTGATAGATGGAAAAATTCAGGTAAAGGAATTACCAGAGCTATGGAATTCTAAGTTTGAAGACTTATTAGGAATCACCCCCCCAAATGATGCTCAAGGGGTTTTACAAGATGTTCATTGGTCAATGGGCGCCATCGGTTACTTCCCAACTTACTTTTTAGGTAATTTATACGGGGCACAAATATATAATTATGCATTAAAAAAACATCCCTCATTACCGGAAGAATATAAAAAAGGAGAATATTCCACTCTTTTAGGTTATTTAAAAGAAAATATACATCAATACGGAAAAATTTATAGAGCACCTGATTTAATTAGGAAAATAACTGGAGAAGATTTAAATCCCGATTACTTTTTAAAATATATTCAAAATAAATTTCCTCCGATCTATGGAATTTAGTTTTTTTTCAATAATATTTTTTTTTTAAAAAAATATATAAAACTCCATCTCTAATCATTTTTAAACTTTAAAAAACAATTAATTACATATTAGGAAAGATTACCCAATGCTATTACATATAAAAAAGTTTTCTGAAAAATTATTACTTCCATT
>Ga0209635_10000848_pt1 | contig 22096 bp, 23 predicted proteins | sample DeeMarSWOR230_32_FD_187463 | JGI IMG/M metagenome (GOLD analysis project Ga0209635, IMG submission 187463) | Marine sediment microbial communities from White Oak River estuary, North Carolina - WOR-2-30_32 (SPAdes) (version 2) | ecosystem: Environmental > Aquatic > Marine > Intertidal zone >...
CTGTAGGGGACTTGGCAAGTTACGACCCCACAGTGCTGACTGAAACTTTCGGTGTTATGGGCACCCAGCTTTACTTGATGGCACACGGAATTGACAGAAGCGAAGTTGAAGAAAGAAGTGAGGTCAAATCCATCAGCCGTGACATAACCTTCGAAGAAGATACTGCCAATTTCGAGTTCGTCCTAAAAACTTTGGATAGGCTTTCGGAAGAAGTGCATAAAGACGTTTTGGAACAGAACCTCTATTTCAAAACGGTCACCGTTAAGGTGCGATATGAAAATTTTGAGACGCACACGCACAGTAAAACCTTACCCTTCATAACTGATCGTTTACGAGATTTGAAGAAGACGACAAGAGAACTGATGCAGGATTATCTTAAACCCGACAGAAAAATACGGCTTATAGGTGTAAGAGTGTCAAACTTCACTTCAACTCTAAGACAAAAAACTCTTGTCTAAATAGAACATTTTGTCAAGGTTGAATGACGCTTTGAAATTTAAGTTATTTGCAACAAAATTGAAGCGCGTGCGACATATGTCATCTTTTTGTTTGTGTTAAGTAAAACTGTTATAAGAGTTTGGAGGACAACTACAACTTAAGTCCCAATCGGCGTCAGAAAGCAAAAACGTTAATATGAGGACTGAAACAAGTCCTAGCTGATTGGGTGGGCGTCATGAGTGAAGTTAGAGGATTATTAGAGAAATCAGGGTATTCGGGTAAAGCGATAAAATATTATCTTGAAAAAGTGAATGTTGGACGCATTGAGAACCCAAGTGTACACGTGGCTTATACGGGGCCATGTGGCGACATTATGGAAGTCTACCTGAAAATTGAGTCCAATTTGATAAAAGACGCGAAGTTTCAAGCGATTGGCTGTGCAGGAGCTTTTTCATCGGGATCAGCTTTGATGGAGATGGTTAAGGGAAAATCTTTGGAGGAAGCTGAAAAAATAACAGAGGAAAACATAATCAGTTTTCTGGGAGGCATCCCGAAACAGAAATTTCACTGCGCTTGTCTAGCTAAAAGGACTTTGAGAAGGGCCATCGAGAAGTACAGAAGAACTCGAAACTAGAGCCTAAATTCCCATTTGCACCAGAGATTTGGTGGATGTTTTCCCGGTGGGCAGACAAGACAGTTTACTTCCACGTTCGGATTCAAGGTCTTTGCAAAGTTTTTCAAGTAACCAAACCTGACTTTCTTGCATGGGAACTCAGCCAAACCCTTTTTCAAACGTGCCTCTTGCGTCCTGCACTTGTCGATGCTTAGAATGGCTTTTTTGTTGTTTATTTCAACTGTTTTGAAGGGCTGGTCTAAAGCCCAACTTGACCTCCGCAAAGCGTTCATAATTGTTGGGATGTCTGCATTTTCATCTATCTGGAACATTTTTCGCAGGCTTTTGGCTTCCATTTTTGCCATAATCTGCCAGACTCCAGCGTCGATTTCTGTTGCGGCTTCAGTGTCAAACTTCTGTTCTATACCTAAAAAGTATAGGCCGTCAACTCTCCACAAGTTTCGAATTTGGAGAAAGAATAAGTCAGACAATTTGTCAATGGGTATTTTGGCCAGCATTTCACGGTCTTGAACGCTTCCAGGAGGGTACTCACTCATATGCAACACCATGTGAAGACTAACAAGTTATATGAATTAATCTTTTAAACTTAACCAAAAAATAGAGGAGACGGAGAGAACGTTTGGAGCAGCTAACAAAAACCATTATCCTAGGCATAATCCAAGGATTGACAGAGTGGCTTCCTATATCAAGCACTGGACACTTGAGACTGGCTGAGCATTTTTTGGGTTTAGAGTTTCCCATACTTTTTGACGTTATTCTACATGTTGGAACCCTAATTGTGGTTTTGGTGTTTTTCAGAAGAGAAGTTGGCAAAACGCTGTTGGCCCTCGTAAACCTAAATTTTAAAACCGAGTATGGGAAAATGGTGCCTCTAATAATTGTTGGGGTAATCCCGACATTTTTGATCGGCCTAATTTTTGGTAGTGTAATAGAAGATGCGTTTCGAAGCGTTCTGCTCATTGCAGTGGCATTCATTGTTTGCGGACTAATGGTTTACTCCACAAAGTTTGGGAAAGAGAAAACCGAGAGCATAAACTATTCAACAGCCATAACGATCGGCATAGTACAAGGCATAGCCATAATTCCTGGCATTTCAAGAAGCGGGGTAACCATCGCGGTTGCGCTCTTTCTTGGAATCAAACGAGAAAAAGCTTTTGAGTTTTCTTTTCTGCTTTCAATTCCAGCCATATTGGGAGCTTTGGGTTTAACCATTCATACGGAGTTCGCTGATTTGGCATCTGCAAGCTTGCGGTGGGGTGAAATTGTTGCCGGAGCAATCGTAGCGATGCTTGTGGGATACTTTTCCTTAAAACTGCTTTGGAAAATTTTGGCAAAGAAAAAGTTTCATTTGTTTGCTTTTTATTGTTGGTTGCTCGCCGTAGTGCTGATAGCGCTAAGTCTAAGTGGTTTCTAACCATTTGGGTTTCCCTGATAAGAATTCTGTTAGAAACCTTGCAAACTCGCTGTTCTTCTTGTAGACTTCTATGATTTCGGTGTTTACGTATATTCTGAATCCTTTGCGTAGTACTTGGGAAACTTTTTCAGCTACACCAGCTTTTCTGCCGCCATCCTTCAGTTTTTCGTTTAGCAGCACCACCGCATCTGTGTATTTTCTCCGGAGTTCCACAACCCATCTTCCATCTTCAATGTAGGGTCCAGAAATTGTGTTTGTACTGCTCATGTGTTTCTTTAGGAATTTTTCGCATTCGCCTTCCTTTTCAATGGGCGGTCCCAGATGTTTCTTAACTGGTGAAATGAAGTGCTGCTCCAGCTCGAAGATAAACATGTTAATGGTTTTTTCGTCGCTCCATGGCAGGTCTCGCAAAACATTGAAGCCGCTTAGTTGGACAAGTTTTTGTAGAGAGCGTTGGGACTTGTAGAGTTGTCCCCATAAAATGTCTGGAACTGTGTCGACTTTTTCGAAGGCTACGAAGATAATCGCAGTCCCACGTTTCTCCAGTTCTTGTCTCAGCTCATTCGCTGGTAAGGCAGCTGTCTTCGGCGGGTAAAAGAATCCTATGTTTGGGTTCTTCAGAAAGGTTCGTGCAGCAGCTATGAAAGTGTAAAGTTTTTGAGACTGCACTGCTGAGGCAACGTTTCTTCCTTTGTCTACTGGGTCAATTATCACCAGAGGCTCTTTGAATAGGAGCCCTAGTTCGTTTTCTCTTCCTTCGTAATAACCCTCGATGTCGATAACTGTTCTTTTCCTACGCTGTGCGAAGGCTTTCATCAAGTTTATGAAAGTGCTATGGTGTAGAATTAGGAGTTCGCATAGATAACCGCTGAATCCTCCAACCTTGATTTCCGCGCCGTAGACACCTATTCCCTTCATGAACTTTTTCAGCAGACGCACTTCACCTCTCATCTGCACTTCTAAGCGTTTCTTCACGTAGTCTGTGTGGAATGGTGTGCGATCTGTGGCGCTTAACCATTCTCCTCGCTTGACCTTGTAGCACGGCACTATATTCACTCTGGTATTGTCAACTATCGCCTCAAGGTATGGATGTTCAGCGAACCTTTCGATTTTTTTTGATCCTTCCGTGGCTTTTCTGGCGATTTCGAGGCATGTATCTCCAAGAGATTTACGCGGTATGGTGGTTGGTACACGCATGAAAACGTCTATATCTGGCTCTCCGCTGAGCCAGGTGTCCTTTGCAACAGAACCTTCCACACGTACTTCGGCTTCAACGCCAAACTCTTTGGATGCGGAAACAACTTTTTTTTCCAGTTTTTCAGCTAAAGCCCCTAGTTTAGCACGTTCTCTTTTTTTCGGTGTAATTCTTTCCAAAACTGTTGTACAGACCTTTTCGATTCTTGCTTGCATAAACTTGGCCCTTTTCTATTTTGGTGGACAGAACTCTTTAAGCGTTGAATAAATCGGTCCTTTAGGCGTTAAATTGCTTCTTTTGAGCCTTAAACATTCAGCCTTAACTATTCCAAATTCATAATTCGCATTTTCAGTAACGCATTTGACAAGTTCAGCCTTGTTCCTACCAGATTTCACACGAACAATGGTTAGGTGGGGACTGAAGCCCCTAGTGTCTGGTGCAAACCCTAAACCGCGTAAGCGGGGATCCAACTGATTAAAAATGTTTCGCAGCTGATCTGCACCTTCAGTTATACCTGTCCATAAAACTCTTGGATAACGCAGATGCGGGAAGGCACCGATCCCACGAATCTTGACGTCGAAGGCGGCAAACTGAACTTTTTTCATCTCTTCAAAGATTTTTTCAGTCATATTTGGGGTGATGTTTCCGAGGAACCGCACGGTTATGTGAATGTTTTCAGGTTTAACAAGTTTTAAACTCGCACCGGTTTTAATTAGAATATTCTGAATACCTGTTATCTTTTTCAGAATTGATTCGCTGTCTATGTCGAAGGCTATAAAACTTCTGATGGTTCCCGGCATTTGCCATTCCTTCGCATATCTTTCACTTCTTTCCTTCATAAATGCTTCTACCTATAGAGTTTTCCACCGCTGAAAAGAAGAAAATTCGCGCGTGTATAGTATTAGAGCAAGACTAAAGAAAATTCAAAAACTACGCAGAATTTACTGCGACTGACTTGACTTGTTGAAAACGACGAAACATATAAGCAGATCAATCCAAATCTGTTTTGCGTGTCGTCAAATGTTTGGAGAAGAACACGGTCTTGAAATCTTTGATTCAATAGTAGGCTCATGGTATGAGTCTTTGAAGAATCCTGAAGAGTTTCAAAGACAAACCCTTCTCGAATTAGTTGAGGACTACGAGAAAACGCGTTACGGAAAGAGCCACAACGCTTCTGAAATTGAAGGAATTGCAGATTTTAGAGCCAATTTTCCCATAATAGATTATAAGGGACTTAATCCATATTTTGCCGAAATTCGAAAAGGCGATTATGCTTCTATTCTTCCTGAACCGCTTGTGTGCTGGGTTATGACAAGAGGCTCAACAGGCTCTGCAAAAGTTTTGCCAGCAACCAAGACACATCTTGAACAGATTTTCAGGTGTGGGGCAAGGGCATTAGTAAATTATGTGTTCAGAAAAAGAGACTTTGAACTTCTTACTGGAAAGATTCTTAACCTTAATTTTCCATCCCAAGTTCACACGATGGTTGTTGATGGAGAAACAATAAACTATGGATACAGTTCTGGCACGTATGCGAGGCTCAATCCGATGCTCAACGAGGTCAGCCTTTTACCGCGGCAAGAGGAAATAGATGCTTTGGGTTCAGGAATAACTAAGCTAGATTGGGAAAGGAGATTTGAACTGACCTATCAGCGTGCCCTCAACGAGAATGTGAAGGCTGCAATAGGGGTCACACCCGTTATCCTATCTTTCGCGAGATATGTTGAGAAAAAACACGGGAAAAGACCTGAGAAACTTTGGAACATGCGCGCCCTGTTTTGCACAAGTGTACGAAAGATCCATTTCAAGTATGGTCCAATGCTTAGAGAGTTTTTTGGGCCAGTTTCAGTCGTCGAAATCTACAGTGCAACTGAGGGAGTTTTCGCACAGCAACTTGACGACTTGCCCTATGTTTCGCCGAATTATGACAAGTATTTCTTGGAGGTCGGGACTGGTGAAGGAATGAAAATGTTGCATGAACTTGAACGGGGTGAGTGGGGAAAATTGATAATCTCTTCTTGTATGTTTCCGAGATACGACATTGGAGATATGGTAGAAGCGGCTGGAAAGAATTATTTTCGAGTGTTTGGAAGACGCAGCTTCTTGACGCTTCTTGAACATAGGCTCTATAGGTTATTTTTCAAATGGTTCCTTTAAGGTCTAGGATGTCTCCTTGTTGCATAAATCGTTCCGATTATGATTATTATTCCAATTATGATAAAAAAGAAAGCCCACGCGATTTCCCATACGCGGTAGCCAAGGAGTTGTAAATAGAACGTTAAGCCCAAGAATATCAAGATTAAACCACCAATCAATGGGCCTATAAACCCGAACTCACGCTTCTCATATTTCTCTGCCTTCTCCCCCTTTTCATGCTTCTCTGCTTTTTCTCCTTTCTCTGCTCTTCTTCTCCACTCTTGAGGTCGTTCAGCTTTCAAAGGAGCTCCGCATTTCGGGCAGAAAGTCATTTCCTCTTCGACTTTGGCACCGCATTTTGGGCAATATGACATGGATTTTCACCCCTAGAGCATGCGCTGTTTCACCTACTCTATTAATACTAGTATTTAAAACATGTACCCAACCGTTCAATCGAAAAATATTATATGCTGATATTGTTAAATACCGTGATTGAGGAGAAAGAGTTGAACGAACGTCACAGACACCCTGAGTATAGAGAAAGTATCTTCAGCGCTGTATCTGCGGGGTTTTTCTTTGTTTTAATAGGAACAATCTTTGTATACGCAACTTTTATACAAGGAATTGACCTCATTGGCGATATTATAGCGTTCTTTCGCGACTTTGACATAGTAGTTGTTCCTCATACAGAAGTGATTCTTCTCCCCGCGCCAGGACATCCTGGCGAGCATCTATCGTTATACTCAGCTGCACTGCAATTCGGCGTTGTCTGGGGTCTCTACCAAATAGGTATCTTAGCGCTTAGATTTGTGGCGCGTTCACCGTTAGACAGAAAAGCGGAAACCTCCTCAAACATTGTTTTCTGGTTAGGAACAAGCTATCTTAACAGCATATTCCTTAACAGAACAGCATTAAGTGTGAACCCTAAAGAAACATGGTTTGTATTCTGGTCTGCAGTAATAATGCTACTAGGATTATCACTGGTTATTAGGGCGGTTATCTTAGCCGTAGCGCGCCTACTATAATCTCGCATGGTATCTCCTCTGTATGTGGGTTTGCGGGCTTGCGAATTCGACCTTTACAGGTTTTTCGAGGATAGCTTCCGAGAATTTCTTGACAGACCTTTTTGGGCAATGACAGTATGTAGACAAAACTGTCGTGTGGGATGGTGAACAGTGTGCTCAAGTTTGTCATAAAAGCTTTTTAAGAATGGATGGTTTTCATGTAAAGAATATTTGTTATTGAAGATACATTAGACGAAGGATGTGATATGACCTCTGACAAGCTTGTTATAGGGCTAGCGGGAATGCCTGGAGCTGGAAAATCCGCAGTTGTCAAAGTTGCCGAGGAAACGGGCTACGCGATTGTTGTTATGGGTGATATAGTACGAGAGGAAGTTGAAAAAAGAAGCATGAAGCCTACTCCGAAGAACGTGGGGAAAATAATGCTTGAATTAAGGCGGATGGAAGGAGAAGCAGTCATCGCCAGAAGGTGTGTTCCGAAAATAGAGAAGGCAATGGAACAGAAAGTTCTCGTAGATGGAGTAAGAAGCTTAAGTGAGGTTGAAGAGTTTGAGAAACATTTTCTCCGTTTTAGTCTTATCGCGGTCCACGCGTCTCCAGAGACCAGATTTGAACGACTCTACCGGCGCAGAAGAAGCGATGACCCGAGAAACTGGGAAATATCCCATGAAAGAGACATGAGAGAATTAACCGTGGGGTTGGGTAACGCTGTAGCCATGGCTGAATACATAATAGTGAACGAAGGGAGTTTGAAGGTCGCGAAAGATAAGATTCGAGAAGTCTTGAGGAGGGTTGAGGAGAGATGGATGAAGTAATCGTACATGTGGAAGTTGAGATTAACCCAACAGAATCTGAAGAAAAAGTGAAGAGGGCTGTTGAAAACATGTTCGGCAGTATACCTGTACAGATAAAACCGTTACATAAAGGAAGTCTCCTTGTTGCTAGAGCGAAGGGACTGGAAGCACTTACCAAACTTTACAATCTGTTGCGCAGGGAACGAATCCGCGACGCCGCCAGAGGAGCTCTCTTTGAAGGACTACGGGGAAACACGATAAGTTTCTGTTTGAACAAGCAAGTTGCCTATGCAGGTCACATTTCCTTTTCTGAACTGGTGGCGGAATCACCTTTAGGACCAATAAAGGTTCGAATAGAATGCGAGAATCCACGGCAGCTTATAGATTGGCTTTGTTCCAAAAACAGCATAGGATGATGGAAAATGAGTCTAGAAAGAGTCTATGCATATATCGACTCTCATACGGATGATTTTGTTGAAGACCTCGTTAAGCTTGTTAAACAACCCAGTGTTTCGGCAAAGGGTGAAGGAATACAAGAGTGCGCAGAACTCGTGGAAAAAATGATGCTGGAAACAGGGCTTTCAACAAAAACTCTTTATGAAGAAAAAGGAAACCCCGTTGTCTACGGAGAAATTAAGCCACAAAAATCTGACAGAACTCTTCTCTTTTATGACCATTACGATGTGCAACCCGCTGAACCTCTCGAAAAATGGATGTGCAAACCGTTTAGCGGAAAAATAATCAATGGAAAAATTTATGGAAGAGGAGCTTCTGACAACAAAGGTAACTTCGTCTCGAGATTGAAGGCTATTCAAGCACTTTTAGAAGTCACAGGCAATGTGCCTGTTAACATTAAGTTTTTTGTGGAAGGAGAAGAGGAAATTGGAAGCCCACATCTCGAACCAATAATAAAGAGGTATAAGGATCTCTTTTCTGCAGATGCAGCTATTTGGGAGTCTGGTGGAACAGATAGGCGTGGTAGGCCAAATCTGTATCTAGGCTTAAAGGGAGTCTTATCGGTGGAACTAAGGGCTAGCGGTGCATCTAGAGATGTTCACTCTGCAAATGCCCCTATAATCCCTAATGCGGCTTGGCGTCTCCTACGGGCGTTGAATCTCTTGAAGGATAAGGAAGAAAACATTTTGATCGAAGGCTTTCACAAAAATGTTCTGCCCCCCTCTTCCCAAGAGATCGGATGTTTGAAGGATATTCCCTTTGAAGAAGAAGAGACTAAGAAGGAGTTAGGCCTAAAAGAATTTCTACAAAACAAGTCTGGATTGGAAGCACTAAGAACGTTGTTGTACCAGCCCACATGCACTATTAATGGTTTTGTGTCAGGCTATACAGAAAAAGGATCTAAAACGGTTTTGCCACATGAAGCCAGTGCAAAACTTGACTTCAGATTGGTTCCAAACCAAAATTCCACTGAAATATTCCAAAACTCGTTAGACACTTGAAAAAGCATGGATTTGGAGATTTACAAATGATTAGACATGGCTCTACTGAGCCCACAAGAACACCAGTTAACGACCCCTTCGTGAAGTTGGTTGCAAAAACCGCTGAGAAAGTTTATAGTAAAAAAGCTGTGATTTATCCCACCAGCGCGGGTTCTGGTCCTATGCATCTATTCCGAAATTTTCTTGGCTATCCGGTTGTTTCGGCAGGATGCAGTCATCCAGAGGCTAATGCACATGCGCCCAACGAAAACTTGAAAATTAAGAGCTTTATTAAAGGAACAAAGTTCATTGCAACTTTGATCAGCGATTTTGCTTTATGACAGGTGCTGAGTCTGTCCATGAAGGCTACAGTAACCGTTAAAGGTGCAGTTCTACTAGGTAAGTACGTGGCTTGTGATGCTTTCAATAAAACCATGCCGTTAAGGGTTGTCACTCATGCTCATGCCGATCATATGATGGGTTTGCGACAGAGCTTACTAACGTGTGAGAAAGTTTTGATGACCCATGCCACGAAGGATTTGATTGATGTTATGAGGGGTCCGCTTTTTCTTATGGGCGGTTTTGTGGAGACGCTTGATTATGGTAAAGCTCTTGAATATGAAGAGGAGCGGATAACGTTTTTCAAGGCTGACCATATTTTGGGTGCGGCTCAAGTGCTGGTTGAAGACGCTGGAGAAACGAGGATTGTTTTTACCGGGGATTTCAGAATTGATGAGACGCCTGTTTTGGATGCTGATGTTCTTGTTATGGAAGCCACTTACGGAAGCCCTGCTTGCAGGCGCTCTTTTGGAAAAAATGTGAGAAGTTTACTGGTCTCTCTGGTGGAGGAAGGATTGAAGCAAGGCACGGTTTATGTTTTTGGTTATCATGGTAAACTTCAAGAAGTCATGCAAATCCTGCATGGAGCTGGCGTGAAGGCTCCTTTTGTTGTGCCTGAAAGGGTTTTTCACGTTTCAAAGGTTTGTGAGAGGCATGGTATGCGTTTGGGACGCTTGATTCTATCTGTGGAAAAGGAAGCGAAGGAGTTGCTGGAACAAAATGCACCTTGCATAGCCTTTTACCATATGGGATCAAGAAGGAAGGTTGGATTAGACCGTCTTCGAGTTTATGTGAGTGGGTGGGAGTTCAACTCCCCTTGTAGTGAGGTTGCCGACGGGGAGTATGTGGTGGCTTTAAGCGATCACTCGGACTTTGACGGTTTAATCGAGTATGTTAGACGTTCAAAACCGAAGCTTGTGATTACGGATAATTTCCGCGTTGGCCATGCCCGAACATTGGCAAAGGAGATTCACAAGCGTTTTGGAATTTCCGCTTTAGCACTTCCGAAGAAGCAGAGTTAACAAGGTTTTTCGTAGTCGAATTAAGGGCAAAACGGCGCAGTCAAGAAATTGCAATAGGTCATTCGGAACCTTGTTTTGTCTGCTGGTTTGGAAGCCATTCGGGGCAGAAAGCACATGTCACATTAGATAATTCTAGGTGGCGATGGCCTGGTTCGCCCTTGCAACCTTTTATCCTGCAATCGGTGGATATCGGTGTCTTCTTCTCCGCGTCGCTTTTGAGAAAAAATAATCCGCATTGTCCTTCCATAGCATATTTGCACTTTTTCATTTTTACTCCGCCGAAAAAAGTCATCGTGCTCAGAATTTCTATTAGAGTCAAGGTCTCTTCAAACTCACGCTTCTCAAGCTTCTCTAGGCGTTCCTCGAACTCTTCCAGACTTTTCATACGGGTTTCACCGTGTGTTCACTGTTTCATTATGATGGTTCATTAATAAACTCAGAATAATTATACCGGTTTCTACATAGATATCGAATCGACTTTTATAAAATAATTTCTGGACTTGTTTCTTGACTTGTTGACAGCTCACCAGTTAAAAGGAAATAAAAGCTTTGGGTAGGTCTTGCGGCGTCAAATTAGAATTTGATGCCTTTTTCTGAAATCAGTTTATTAATTCTACGTTCGTTGCTATAAACAGTGCGACCGGAAATGTGGAAGGCTTCGCCAATTTTGTCTTTGGACACCTTTATGTTTCTGTTTTTGCAAATGAAGTAGAAAGCCCCGGCTGCCAATGATATGGGATTTCCGCCTATTTGCTTCCGGATAATTTTCAGCATTTTTTCAGTTTGTTGAATCAGTTTGGCATCGGCTGTCAGCTTCCATCCGTATTTCCTTAGATAATCTTTTGCTGATTTTCTTAGTTTACTTTTGGTCGAGGAAGTTCTATGGGATTTAACCGTTTTGTGCATGGTCCAAGCATATTTTGTAACCAGTCGGTCGTCAAGAGAGAGCTTTTGACTTATCTCTTTCAACGGTCGCATCTTATTGTATTCTTTCAATACTAGATGAACTAACGCTGCGACGGCTTCTCTCTTGTTCTTTCCAAATCTTTGAGATCGAAAAAGTTTTTTGCTGTTCAGTCTGATCATGCGAGCCGCCTCTTCTCTGTAGGGAAAATTTGGGATATTCAATTGACACGAAACCGTTCGTAATGTTGTCAACCATTCTCTGAGCGTTTCAGAGTCGTCTTCATTCCAGTTGGAAAACCACCTGGGCGCCCACTTGGTGAAACTTGGAGTAACTGGGGGCACACTTATGACGAGTCCACAGTTCTTGCAGACCGATTCTCCATTTGAGCCTCTCGGACAAACAAGTGTACCATGACATTCCGGACAATTCAACGATTTTCTCCCTTCTCCCCGAATTTCGTTTACGCGGTTCTCTCAGATCGCCATATGACGATATGGCGATACATCTGTAAAAACGGCCAATATTTTATAAGAGATATTTCAATCTCGGTAGTAGTTTTTTATAAGAGATATTTCTATAAGATTCTGCTAGATTATGCAATAAGAACAAACTTGGTCAAAGAAGCAGTCTCGAATATACAGCCAAAAACCCTGAGAACACAACGGCGCCAATGTAGAAGTCCAGCATAAATAGAGTTGTTCTTAGCATCCATAACCCTTTCGGGAAATGTTTCAAGCAAAGCTGATAACAGGTAAAGAACAAGGTCAACATACATCCTAGCAATAGCATCCTAAAAATTATCCAAAATTGAACTCCCCACATCGTAACCACAGGATTCAACTCAACGCATCCAACTCCCATGCCCACAGCTGTAATGAAGGCATCGAGACAAGTAAACACCCCTAGCGCAATCATGAGAGTCAGGTAAACCATTTCTCAAACCAGCAAACGGCGCGTGCTATTACTGTAATGCGAAGCGACAGATAAGATTTCCTTTTTTAGAGATCCAGAAAAAATGCATTTCGGGATGAAACCCAAGTCAGTGAAGCTCACTGTGCGGGATGATTTGAATCATATGAAAGATTATAAGCAAACCTTGGTGAAGAAATTATGAGGCATAGTCATGGGTGAAATCCGGGGAGTTATACCGAAGAAGGTTGAGCAGAAGTTTAGGAAGTTGGCTATGAAGAAGTTTGGGTATGGAAAAGGTAGCCTTTCCAAGGCTTTAGAAGAAGCCCTGCTCAAATGGATTGAGCTTCTTGAATCTGAAAGATCTGCATGACAGTTCATTACTATTTTTGATCGTTTTAAACTTTCACTGGGTCAAGATTTTCTTGTTTCTTGAAACTTTCACACTTTATAAGTGAACACCCTGAATGAAACGATGAAGAAAAAGTGTAGGGAGGTGGAAGGATGAAAGGATACGTTAGTAAGCTGAGAAAGAATGCCAAGGCTCTTTCACCGGTCTTTGCTGTGTTGATACTCATTGCTATCGCTGTAATCGCAGGCATCATAGTATACATGTTCACCTCTGGATATCTCGGTACAATGATGGGTGGAGGCACTGCTGGACAGGAGAAAGTCGCAATAGAAGCAGTTGAATGCCCAGCAGTAGACTCAGTCGTTGCATGGGCCAAAAGTACGGGTGGAGGCCCCGTCGAAATCACAGAGGCTATACTTAAAGATACTTCGGGACAGGTAGTAGACGTTGCCCAGTCGGTTACGAACGGTGGTCTTCCTGCCGATGGAACATTGACAAACGTAGGAATCACTTTTAGTGGCATGAACGCTACTACTCTGTACACAGTGGCACTCGTCAGCAAAGAAGGAAACCAATTTGTATCTCCAACATTCAAAACTCCATAGCTGATCGTAGGGTGAACACATTGAAGGTGAATAGTGACCGCAAAGCCCTTTCCCCTATTTTCGCCACTCTCATAATACTTGCGATTGTGACTGTGCTTTTCATTCCAGTATTCATTTGGTCCACGGGTCTTACAGGAGAGACGAAATCTTTCTGGCATATTTCAGGGGAGATAGCCACAGAACGCATAGTGATTGAGGAGGTCAACTTGAGAGGTGGGATACAGAACTGCACGATATATGTTAGAAACATCGGCAAAACAGCAATCATAGTGGATGATGTTTTTATCTCTTCACCAAGTAATTCTCTACATGTGTACGAGAAAGCCGATTTCAACACAGATCCTGACTCCGTGGTTCAAGGAGACTTGATGACCGTCACAATTTCCGATCTCGGCGGGCTCAATCCCGTGGGCAATGTGACTTACACGGTTCAAGTCTTCACATCCAGAGGCGTTGGTGACACATATCAAGTAGTGGCGTGACTGTCATGAAGAAGCTGCACGTATGCAAGATTCTGCGTTGCCGGAGAGGAGTTTCATCTATCACCTCCTTATTTTTGATTCTTTTGATGTTCTCTATTCTGATCGGTCTACTCTTAGCTTTCTTCGATTACAATCTGGTTGTGTTTGAGCAGATGAAAATCGAGGACGAACGCTCACAGGAGAAAATTGTTCTTTCAGGGTTGGAACTGGACAATGAAACCTGTTTATCCACGGTCTCCGTCAAAAATGAAGGAACAATTGAGGTTAAGGTTAGGGCTATATATGTGGCTAACAGCACAACGACGACATTAGTATGCGACCCGTCCACTTATATGGACACTCACATCGCTCCAGACAATTCCCTGAACATGAGTCTTCCAACAGGAATCTCCTTTGAACCGGACGCAAAGATTATTGTGGCGACAGAGAGGGGAGTGAAAACAAAAGAGTATGAGGCTTTACTCGTCTTTGGACCACCTAAACCCGAGTGGGAGTATGACCCTACAAAGCTTTACATAGGTCCACTTATGCTGCAGTTTGACGCGTTTTGGTATCATAAAACCCGTGGAGATGGAACCTTGGATCCGAATGACCCATGGCATCCTGGCTGGAGCATCCCTAAAGGCTTCGGATACTGCGCTTGGAACATCACTGTCATGAATATAGATTACAGAAACATAACAATAAACCGTTTCTCAACTTTTAATGTGGTACCAAATGATTCTCCTTCAAACCAGCTACCTTGGTATCTTGAACCGACTAACCAAACAGACCTCACACAGTTTTTGCCCGTTAACGAAACTCGAAATATTCTTTACATCTGGGCGGATCCAAAAGAAGCATCTGGAACTAATCGTCCTCAAAAGATGACTCTTCCAGAGTGTACATGTATGGTTTTTCTCACGTTTTTCGGCGTTTTCCATGAACATGATGGAACAACAACGACTTACGCTCAGACAATACCTTTCGAAGCTGCAATAACAGTTATCGGGTGAAGTGGAGGAATAAGGTTGAAGAGACTGGGAAATAAAGGCGCATCTACTGTGTTTGGTTCAATACTCTTCCTAATCCTAGTGTTGACTTTGGCTTCCATACTCTTTTTTGCACTTTACAGATACAACAAACTTGTTCAAGGATCAATCATACTTGAACAAGAGAGAATGCAGGAGAAGATAGTTCTCTACTCGTTAGCAACACAGAATGTCAGTGGAATCGAATATGTTGTTGCCATTTATGTCAACAACTCAGGTTCAATAACGTCTCGAATAAGAGCAGTGTATGTAGACAACGAGTTCCTCTGTGACCCTTCAAACAAAAGTTTGAACCCGAATGACACTTACATAAACGCTAAAGGAGTATTGCCCATTTGGTTGCCACCTGGAGTGACATATGAACCAATGGCCAAAATAACAGTTGCCACTGAAAGAGGCATCAAATCAACAGAATACCAGTGGAAACTGAAAAGTGGTGGTGGAGCCCCGCCTGAATACGTGCAAAAAGGGTTCTACTATGGACCCTTAATGTTGGATTTCAACAAATTCTACTATACGGAGTGTCCAAGCGGCACGCCAATTCTTCCATGGAAGGAAGGTTGGTGCGTAGAGATTGGCACAGGTGAAATTGCTTGGAACATAACAGTGACGAACGTTGACGACAGAAACATCACGATAAACCAGTTTTCATGTTTCACTCTGTTTCCCAACAAGTCGCCTTCGAACCGAAGGGCATGGTATTTAGAGCCACCTCAAGACTTTACACAGTTCATCGAAGTCAACGAAACTGTCAACATAATATATATATGGGATAGACCAAAATCCATATCCAACAAAGTACAGGACGTATACACTACTGAATGCCGCAACAAAGTTTTCTTGACCTTTTTCGGCGTTTTCCATGAGCATGACGGAACGACAAAACCCTATGGACAAACAATACCTTTCGAGGCCGTCCTCTGTAGAAGAACATATCCTATAGCAAAATTCACAGAATCCGCAGAGACAGTCTATACTGGCGAGGTGATAACGTTTAATGCTAGTGAGAGTTATGATCCTGACGGTTATATTGTGAGTTATTTCTGGGATTTCGGAGATGGAACCAACGCTACAAACATGATTGTAGGCCACGCATACAGCGACGATGGAATCTACACCGTGAAGCTCACCGTAACCGACAATGACAACAAAACAGACTCAACAACAGCCGTCAAGACAGTTCTTAATAGACCTCCAATAGCACTCTTCACGAAATCTGCAGAAACAGTTGACACAAATGAGGCAATCCACTTTGATGCCTCGGGAAGCTATGACCTAGACGGTTCAATTGTAAGCTACTTCTGGGATTTCGGAGATGGAACCAACACTACCGGCGTTACAACCAGCAATTCCTATGCTGAAGACGGAGTCTACACAGTGACTCTCACAGTCACCGACGACGACGGCGCCACAGGTTCAGCCAACGCCACCATAACAGTTTCAAATAGACCTCCTATTGCGTCATTTACGGAGAACGCCACCGTAGTCCTCACAGGCAAAACCATTCACTTTGATGCGTCAGGCAGTTACGACCCAGATGGCACCATCTCAAGTTATCTGTGGAGTTTTGGAGACGGCTTCACCGGATCAGGCAAGACTGTGGATCACTGGTATGCTGATGATGGAACCTATACAGTTACCTTAACAGTGGTAGACAACGACGGAGCAAAAACCTCCACAAGCGACACAAAGACTGTTCTGAACAGACCTCCTGTAGCCCTATTTACCGAGACCGCAGAGACGGTTCATATAGGTGAGGTGATAACGTTTAATGCTAGTGAGAGTTATGATCCTGACGGTTATATTGTGAGTTATTTCTGGGATTTCGGAGATGGAACCAACGCTACAAACATGATTGTAGGCCACGCATACAGCGACAGTGGAATCCACACTGTTGAACTGACGGTTACGGATGACGATGGTGCAACGGCTTCTGCAACAGCCTTCAAGACAGTTGTGAATAACCTGACAATGTCTTTCACCCAGTCTGTAAAATCAATGCCAGATTTAGGCTATGGTATGAGTATCAAGCAAGCGAGCGATGTTTACTCTCAGGTTGGAAGTGGAAAGTGTATGGTAGTCATTGTGGTGGTGGCGGAAGCTGCAGAATTAAAGGAGGTTTGTGAGGAATGGTGAGATTGAGAAAGTTTGCGAAGGACAAAAAAGGGGTATCTCCGCTGTTTGTTTCACTTTATTCGGTTTTGATAGCGATTCTTCTCATTTCGATGCTTTTCTTTGCAGTTGAAGTTTCTGGTTCAGGGTTGAACAGCCGATTGAGGATAGAACAAGAGCGGATGCAGGAAAGAATCGTCATGGTTGGACCTGAAGCCTTAGAGTTGACGGAAGCTTCTGTGGTTGAAAGGTTGCGGGTTGATAACATTGGGTCTATAACTGTTAGAATAAGGGCTTTGTACATAGATCATGAGTTCATATGTGATCCGTCACTATTTGAGGGAGATGCTTACATAGAATGCAAGGAAAGCCTTTGGATTAACTTGTCCAGTGTTACTCCTTCGATCATATTCGACGACAAGACAGCCAATGCTTTTTGGACTGTGACGACAGAAAGGGGTTCAAGAGCATCCGAGATTGGCGGAAAATTGAAGTGGGGGGAACCTGAAATTCCCTACACGCCGAACAAGTTCTATTTTGGCCCGCTGATGATTATCTTTGATATGTTTCATTGGAGAAGCGGGTCAGGTCCTTGGACGAGCGGATGGAGCATCGCCAAAGGCACAAAAGATGTGACTTGGCGCATACTGGTTGTAAACGTAGACAACAGAGACATTGTAATAACGGAAACGTCTTGTTTGACTTTGATTAGCAATGACAATTCTCCGAAAGACCCTCTGCCATGGTATATCGATCCAACTTTCCCTTACCAAACAATGACGCTCAAACCAGGCGTCTTCAACTTCATCCATTACACTTGGAGCAAACCCTTCAGCGCGGGAGGTGCAAAAAGGCAAGCTGTGACCGGTATGCAGGAGCTAACCACGTGTATCACCTTCCTCACGTTTTTCGGTCACTTTATTGAAGTAAATGGCACCCTTACATCATTCGGTCAAACAATACCTTTCGAAGCTGTACTTGTAACTTCATAATAGCCACGCCACAATATGATGATTGCCGGTTTACACCGTTTATATCAGCTCCTCGGAAATTAATAATAGAGATGGAGAGTAAATGAAAAAGATACGGGTGAAAATTGCTTTCAGGAAAAGCAAGAGCGTACAACAGGAGACAAAGAAACCTGAATCTGAAATCTTTTTAGAGACTGAACAGTTTTTGGAAACTGGATTTTTCACGGCTGAAAAAGCCAAGGAGACTTTCAAGGAGCATTATCCTTTACTTAAGCCTTACTCTTACGCTGCAATCGTGAAGATTGCTAATGATGAAACCAGGTATCTAGTATTGGAACCTACCATGACTTCCACCGATGAGATGTGGATTCGCGAAATAAAGGATATTCTATGGGATGAACTCTCATTAAGTGCTAATGGATTCAAAGACAAAGAAGAAGCCGAAGAGTTTTTGAAGAGCAAGGTTGAAGAAGCTGCAAGGAAATATAAGAAAGAAGCGGATCCACATGCTCTAGAGAAATACCAGTATTATATTACACGAGACTTCCTGAACTTCGGCAAAATAGATGCTTTAATGCGCGACGAATATATAGAAGACATTTCATGTGACGGCACGGGCATTCCCATATACATTTGGCATCGCAAGTATGAATCAATTCCAACCAACCTCATTTTTAAGACAGAGGAGGAACTTGAAAGTTTCATACTGAAAATCGCGTATCTTTGCGGCCGAAATATCTCCATCGCTCAGCCCCTGCTTGACGGTTCACTCCCGGATGGAAGTCGAGCTCAACTCACTTTTGGCAAGGAAGTTACTCCTAAGGGCAGCACTTTCACAATAAGAAAATTCAAGAAAAGCCCGCTTACAATAACAGATCTCATAATTTACAAGGCATTATCCCCTGAAATGGCAGCCTACTTCTGGTTTCTCATCGAAAATAGGCATTCAGTTATGATTGGGGGAGATATTGGAGGAGGAAAGACGACAATGCTCAATACGTTCAGTCTTTTCATCAGACCAACCCTCAAAATTGTGAGCATCGAGGACACTCAGGAAATCCAATTGCCACACGAGAATTGGCAGATGATGGTTACTAGACAAGGACTGGGAACGGGAGCAGGTGCAATTGGAGAAACTGGTCGCGGCGCCATCAGCATGTTTGACCTTTTGAGAGCAGCCTTCAGGCAGAGGCCAGACTACATCATTGTAGGTGAGATTCGAGGAGAAGAGGCTTACGCACTGTTTCAGGCCATGTCTACGGGTCATCTTGGTTTGACAACGATTCACGCTGAAAACGTTCACGGCGTACTACATCGCCTCACAACGAAGCCGATGAACATCCAGCACACTCTGGTTGAGAACCTCGACGCCATCGCGATAGTCCGCAAAATGGTTGTCAACAACGTTTCATTGAGGAGGACGATCTCGATTTCAGAGATGCTTGGATGGGACGACAATAAAGACAGCTTCAAAGTTCATGAAGTGTTCAGGTGGAACGCTGAGAACGATTTTTACAAGTCCACCGCGCAGAGCTATTTATTGAAAGAAATTGCAGATCAATGGGGCTATTCCAAAAGGGAGATCAATCAAGAGTTGAAAAAGAGAAAGGTTATTCTTGATTACATGGTGCGTAGACATATCCGCACTTATGAGGATGTTTCAAGAGTTATTTTAGACTATTTCTCTGATCCAAAGGCTGTTTACCGCAAAGCGAAGGTGAGTTAGAATTGAAAATTGAGCCGTGGACTTTTGCTTACAAACTGCTGGGCAAGAGAGTTCAGAAAATTCTGCCGCAACTTGAGGATTTGCACATCCAATTGAAGAAAGCCGGGGTGAATATAGCATTTTCAGCTTACGTGTCATTCATGATACTCATATCTATTGTTGTCTTCATCTTCACCATGGTGATTCTGCCTTTTTCATTGCCGTTAATCCTGCACATTAACTTTCTTTCGGTGGAAAATTTTGCACTCAGCATTATGTTCGCAGCCTTGTCTTCAATCTTCACGTTAATACTGGTCTACGTTTACCCAGGAATGCAAAGTAGTAACAGGAGAATACCGATAGAGATCAATCTTCCTTACATTTCAAGTTTTTTGACGTTATTGTCAAGTTCAAACGTATCTCCGAAAACAATTTTCCGTTCTGTAGCTAGAATAGACACTCTTCGGGAAGTTCGACAGGAATTCAGCAACATGGTTAGAGATGTGGAAGTTTTCGGTCAAGATCTGTTGACTTCCATATTGGAAAACGCCAAGTACACGCCAAGCGACAACCTAAGGGAGATTCTTAACGGGTATGTGGCAACGGTCAAAACAGGCGGCGACCCAACAGAATACTTGCGAATATCCACAAAAAACATAATGAAGGAAAAAATGGTTAAGCTAGATCTGATGCTAGAGTCGCTTTCAGCCTTGGCTGAGATCTATATAATGGTGCTTGTGGCTATGCCCCTTCTTTTCGTGGTAATGTTTGCTACCCTTGGAATGTTAGGCGGAGGAACCATGAACCCCACAATAATGCTTTATCTCCTAGCATATTTGGGCATACCTATCATGGCCACGATTCTAATCGTAGTCATATCCACTTACACGGTGAAGTGAGAAGTATGAAAATTACAAGAAAAAAATTAAAAAGAACCGCCATAGTGTCTTCCATTGCTGCAGTCTCTGTATTAATATTTGCGATATTCTTTTACGGCTTCTCTCCAGACTTCGACTACTTCCTCATAGTAGCTTTCACCGTGGGCGTCGGACCAGTGAGTTTGGCGAGTATAATCCACAAGAGGTGGAAGAACAAGATAGAGAAAGCCGTTCCAGAGTTCTTAAGAGACTTAGCAACTTCCATTCGAACCGGAATGCCTATACAAGCAGCCTTAGAGAATGCTTCAAAACGAATGTATGGCCCATTGACAGATGAACTTAGGTTGATGGTGGCACACATGAGTTGGGGAATGAACTTTGATGAAGCTTTAGAAAAGCTCAGCGAGAGAATTGACTTACAATTGGTCAAAAAAGCAACTGTTCTAATATTGGAAGCGAGCAGGCATGGAGGAGACCTTTCTGACATTTTTGACTCAACTGCTGAATACGTGGAAAACGTCAACACTTGGGGTTTGAGAAGGAAAATGCAGACAATGCCGTATGTAGCCATATTCTATTTCTCAGTCGTCCTCTTCCTGTTCATAGTCATATTGATTTCAAAAATGATATTTGTCCCCATAAGCGAATTGGCTGAAGGCGGCGTGCCTATGATTAACCCGGTTCTCAATTCAACACAGACCAGGAGGGTGTTTCTGCACACGTCTCTAATGGAAGCCTTCTTCGGAGGCATTCTAGCTGGGAAGATCAACGAAGACTCATTTCTAGATGGTTTGAAACATGCGATGGTTCTGGCAATAGTCTCAGGCGTAGGGTTCTTCCTTTTCTTCCGATAGACAGCGTTTTTCTCAGTATAAATAGATTCTTTGCGAAATTAATTGTGGGATTCAAACTGAAAAGAATAACAGAACAAGGCGAAGCTAAAGAAACGCCTGAAGTGAAAAAAAGGTCTTATGACCAGTTGAGCTTGAATGAAATTAAAGAACTCGCGCTTGCAAAACCAGGCTCAGAAGAAGAAATAGAACTTAAGAGAAGGGAAGCCTATATCGAGCGTCCTGCGCAGAAACTTTTGCGCAGTCTTCTAGAAGGTGGAAAAAAGGCAGAGATCCTGCCTACTTATGATCTGTCCTCTAGTTTCAGATATGAAACCGTTGAATCAGTTTTCGATGAGAATGTTCCACCGGCAAAAGCGGAACAGTTTCTGGAACGTCTTTGCCGTCTAGAGATTCTGAGAAAGAGTTTTTTCGACACAGTTTCAGCTTGTCCTGTGTGCGGCTCAACAACTACCACCTTACACTATCATTGTCCAGGATGCGCCAGCCGTCACATTGTCAAGACAGGATTGACTGAGCATATTCCATGCGGAAACATTGATGAAAGAGAGAAATACATTGAAGGTCATCGGATGCCTACGTGCCCTAAATGCGGAGCTAGATTGGTTGAAGGCGAATATAGAGATATGGGTCTCTGGTATGTCTGCAGGGAATGCGGGGAAAAGTTTGAACAACCACACTTAGAAGTGACTTGCCGCAAGTGTGATAACAAATTCAAAGTTGAAAGGGCAATCGTACGGGAAATATCCAAGTACGCCCTTAATACGGATAGAGAACAAGAAATCAGACAAAACGTTACAAGCTTAGAAAGTATTTACAAGCTTCTAACTGATCTGGACTTCAGCGTTGAGATGCCTGCCACA
>Ga0209635_10000852_pt1 | contig 22053 bp, 20 predicted proteins | sample DeeMarSWOR230_32_FD_187463 | JGI IMG/M metagenome (GOLD analysis project Ga0209635, IMG submission 187463) | Marine sediment microbial communities from White Oak River estuary, North Carolina - WOR-2-30_32 (SPAdes) (version 2) | ecosystem: Environmental > Aquatic > Marine > Intertidal zone >...
AGTATTCCTTGTTTGGCAACAGGGATTAGGTACTGATGGTGCCATGCTTGCTTTTATTCTATTCTGGATCCAGCTTGCCATCAATGCGATATGGTCAATCATTTTCTTCGGGATGAAGTCCAAGGGTGGCGGCGTCATAACTATCATCGTCCTCTGGCTACTCATCTTGGCAACCACGGTGACTTCTTTCCGAGTGTCCGCTTGGGCAGGTGCACTTCTAATCCCTTACATCCTGTGGGTCAGCATCGCGTCGTATCTAAATATTGGTATTTGGATGCTTAATAAGCCGACTGAGTAAAAAAAGACCGGCTGGATTACTATGGAAATAGTCCCGCGGAGCCTTCTATCTTTCCAGGCGTACGCGATAGGAGGTTTATTTCAAGAAGTAGTCACCGATCACTTTGGCGACTTCATGCGGGGCCGTTCTTTCGATCCCGAAGTGATCGAGGTGAGGAAATTCCTTCGTTTCAAAACATGGGAGTACCGATGGAAGCCGCTTCACAACCAGGTCGACCGCTGGGCTATCGCTTCTACCGCCATATATGAGTAGCACGTCCGCGGTAACCTGTTTGTAGTTCTCATAACTACTGTCAAGACGAGCAATTTCACGCCATTCGCGGATGTTCTCCTGGAGGAGATTCAGCATCTGCCGAGATTCGGGGAAGCGAATGAAGGATATACGCAGGAGCAGCTTCATCAGCCATGGAGGAAGTTTCGCCAGCCGTGGAGGCGCGTCTGCGAGAGTGAATTCGACCAGCGCATCTAGATTCCTCTTTTCAGATAGTTTCTTCTCGTAACCCGCCATCCAATGCACTGGCATCGAGCCATCAATAGACACGCCGGGTTCATATACGGCTATCTTGGCAAATACCCTGTTGTCGCGGGCTACTTCTAGGGCAACCAGTCCACCGTAGCTATGCCCTACGAGCAAGCGCGCTCCGGTCTTACGCTGTACGGCGAGAACGTCCTCACACTCTTTCATTATGCTATAGTCGTCGCCTTGTGGTCCGCTATTACCTCGCCCGCGACGTTCGATGATATGGCAGGTGAAACGCTGGGCTAAGGCGCAGGCGAAGGCGGCATAGTCGCTTGCCATCGAGAGGACACCAGGAAGCACGAGGACCGCTGGCCCATCTCCCACTGAGAAGTAAGCGATCTTCGTCCCATCCTTAGAAAGTACGGTACGAGCGTCGCCTATGGCCGAGCGATTGTAAGACTTGGTCATGATCGTACTAATAGTATATCAGAATTATAAAGATTCCCTCGACTTGACCGGCCTACCATTGACTCTATTACGTTGATACATTGCGCAATAAGAAGATGGGTTATTTGGGCTTTTCTCCATCTGGAGGGATTCGAATTATCATACGAAAGCGAAGCTTTGAGAGAAGGTTATAGTTCTACCTTTTATCCTGCACGGCCTGCACTGGACACCATCATCATTTGCTAACATTTTTACTAACGAACTTTTTGCCACTGCTGTTTCATACACAATCCATTTTATTCTTTACTTAAGATGACTTTGAACCGGGCAGGCAATCTATCATTGGTCAAGATTGCGACACAATGTTAGCAATAATATTCCGTTCAGTTTAGCCTTGAGAAAGTGATATTTGTAGTGGATTATTAGCCCATGGGCGTGCGGAATGTAGTTACGACAATTGATAGAGAGGTAGTGCTAGAGTAGCAATCCGTCATTTTGTGTAGCTGGGAATAATAATAGGGGACCCAGATAGGGCATTAAGCGAGAAGCTATCGCGTGCGAAAGATGAACAAGAAACTTGGACACCGGGAACTCAATGCGTTTGGGTTTGGGACTAAAATTTAATTCCCCTTTCTTTCTCTTTTCCTCGCTTCTCGCTCCGCCTTTTCCAGCTCGTCTATTCTCCTCTCTTCGCTTTCAGCTTCTCTTCTCTCTTCTGCTCTCGCTTCTTTTCTTTCCTCTGCTGCCAGCTCTTCTCTTTTATCTTGTTTCTCAGCCTCCCTTTTCTCTCCTCTTCCCATCCCTCTTCTTTCTCTTTTCCTTGCTTCTCGCTCCGCCTCTTCCAGCTGCCCTATTCTCCATTCGTCCCTTTCAGCGTCTCTTCTCTCTTCCTTTCTCGCTTCTCTTCTCACTTCTTCTTCCAGTTCCACCAATTTCTCACTGTAGAACTTGGCAGCTACGTTTATTATGTCTTCGGCTCTTTCGCTCATAAATTTCTGATATTCAATTCTTCTCCCAAGGGAAGCAGCCCGGTCGGTGAGTCCTTCCTTCTCTACCTTTTCTTTTTCTTGCTCCGTCGCGTGTATGGCCTTCGACGCGAGGTTTTGGATAACTTTGATGTATCTTTCCCTTTCCCCCGGGTTTTGAGCGCCCTCGAAAATGGCCTTATCCACAGCCGGCCCAAAGTCCCCGCTTTTTCCCGCCTCCTTGGTAAGGATATCTAGATTATTTTTGGATATGGCCGTTAACGGATTTTCATACAAATAATGACTGACAAAATCATATAATTGTGCATCATCTCCGCACAACTCCTTCAGCAAACTTTCCTCTTTCACCTCCTCTTTTTCCTCCTCTTGCTTCTCCTTTTTCTTTTTCCACCACATGCTTCAGTCTCCCTTCTTTGTTGTGCTTACCTGCCTAATCATAGGCTGATTGAGCTCTTAATTCTTTGGAGAGAATTGTCTTAATTGGGATTTCCCATTTCAATTCGCAATGAGGTAGTTCTGTACCTCATCGCTTTTATAAATGATAATATATCCATGATACCTGATTGTCAATCTCCATCTCGTGGCCCTGTATTAGTCATCGACATGCGAGCTGTGCACACTCTGCCAGGAGGTTCAATTCACACATCAGGCTAACGGGTGAGTACCATTACACAATTGTCAGCAGCAATATTCCGTTCACTCTAGCTTTGAGAAAGTAAAATTCGGGACTGTACTGGACGGGGAGTTAGAGGAGCCCCAGTCTCTCCCTGAAACAATTTTGTGCTTCATATACTAATGGGGGAGCCCTAGAAGAGGCTCCCCCGTATTGAGTTCTGGGATAACGTGCTTACGGAGCAAAGTGTAGTTTACCTGAATATGTGCCTTTGTAATGAGCTTCCCCAAGGGGATAGACCGTGAAAATTAGAGTGCCGTGTAGGTTAGCCAGGTCGCCTGTGCCAGAAATGATGGTCTGTTCTATCCTCACCTCACCACTCTCTCTCCCTTGGTGACGCACGCGGGCAGTGAATGTGCCTGATTTATCGAGCACTGAACCAGTGAATTCCTGGATACCATTGCTAGTTATTTGGAAAAGAGGGTATTCCCCTTTCTTGGTATTCCACATGCCGCTTATGGTTTCATATGCTACGCCATCTATGTTTCCGGTATAAGTAACTTCATGGACAAACGTACCCATCATTATTGAGTCATCCCATTGTACTGGATCTTTTGCTCCAACAACTCTATCAAGAACAAGAGTGCCGGGAACATAAATAAACTCGATTTCGCCGCTTACCGTAATGTGTTTTGACCCCGCATTTACCGCCCCTGCCGGCACAATCAGGGCCAGAGTCAGGACAAGTAATAGAAAGCTAACATAAAGTTTCTTCATTTTTTCTCCTTTCTTTTTAGATATTTGTACATAGAGGAAATCTGTTTCATTTTTCTTTTCTTCTATCGACCCCCCTTTTCCTAGATACTCGAGTGTTAACCTAGAAGTTAGTATTAACGGCTACCAACTCAAGGCCTGGGTTGGCCCGCCTAGGCAGTGAAGCTCGTCATATCACGTCCTCGCCGTATGTACTACTCATATTTATCTCAAACTAAAAGGGCACCAGCTACTGCTATTATTTCAGCGAGTGCTGATGCCCCTCTTATCTTCTGAATACCTCACAACGCCACCGGCTATATTAAGTTTTTGATTCAGGCAAGTTAATTATAGTCCTATCAATATGATTGTCAATACTCAAAATGACGATTTATGTTTGTATCAATACTCAAAATAACAATGAACTCTTGGACATACGGAATGTAGCTGTCTTAATTCAGATGGCCTTAAACCGGGCAGGCAATCTGCCGTTGGTCAAGGTTGCGACGCAATTTTAGCACTAATATCCCGTTCAGTTTTGCTTTGAAGAAGTGAATTTCACAATTGAATAGACATCGGGATGTTTCTCCTGCTGTGCGCAGGATTGGCTGGTGCCATTCACCTTTCATATTAATTAAATCAATCTACTACTGCCGCCGGCCTGGCTCGCTATTTTACAGGTAGCGGCGAGTCTTCAGTCGTCGGTATTTTCTGAAAGTAGATGTACGATAGTGTTATGAATATGTTATAGTCAGATCAAAGTTAGATAACCGTAATAGGAGTAAGTAATGCTGGAGAGAAAAAAGGGAATTCCAGTGGCCCCCGACAAACTGGAGGTGCACAGGCTCAACGATTCGGTGCGAACGGTACAGTGCAACCTGTTCCAGGAATCCCACTACGCCTACACGAGCTGGGTGATCACGGACGAGGGAGTCGTCATCATAGACACCGGCACGGGGACCGTGGCCCCGCTGGTCAAAGAGGAAATCGCCCGAGAAACGGACAAACCGATCAAGTATATAATCTACACCCACGGGCACTTCGACCACACCGAAGGTGCCGCAGCGTTCATGGACCAGCACCCGGAGGTGATCGGTCACGAGAACGTGGCGCCGAGGTTCGACCGCTACCAGCGGATGGCCCCGTACTTCCGCCACATCATGGAGATCCAGATCCGGCAGACCCTGCCGATCCGAAAGGCCGTATTCGTCTACCCGACCCTGACCTACCGTGACGACTACAGCTTCAAACTCGGGGGGCTGACGTTCAACCTGTTCCACGGCAAGGGAGAAAGCGACGACGGCACGCTGGTCTGGATACCGGAACTGAAGACGGTATTCTGCGGCGACCTGCTGGAAGCGTCCTTCCCGAACCTGGGCAATCCCTTCAAAGTCATGCGGTACGGCAAAGAGTGGGCCGATACGCTGGAGCGGGTGCTCGGCCTGGAGCCCGATCTCGCCGTCGGCGGCGACGTGGTACTGACCGATAACCGGGAGATCAACGACCATTTCAAGGAAACCATCGAGCTATTAAGGTACCTCGAAGACTCCGTAACAGATGCGGCCAATCGCGGCAGGAACCTAGAACAGATGACGGAAGAGATACAACTGCCGCCCCATCTGGAGAACAGCCCGAACCTCCGTCAGATATATTCGCGGAGAGAATTCGCCATCTACAACATCTGGAAACGGTACTGCGGCTACTTCGATTTTTCCCCTTCCAGTGTGTTGCCCAGACCAAAGAAAGAGCTGGCCGCGGTCGCCCGGGAACTGATAGGGAACGACAGGGCCATTCTGGAAAAGGCGGAGAGCCTCTTCAACGGCGGCCAGCCGCAACTGGCTTTGGAAACACTGGACCTTATATTGAAGGTGGACGGTGAAAGCGTGCCGGCGCGCCGGCTGAGAGTGAGGATACTGGAAAAGCTTGCCGAGGGTGATATCTGCCTTATGTCCCGGAATGTCTGGACCTACTATCGGGACGAGGACGCGGAATTTCTCAAGAACCATTCATAGGCTACAGGAACATCATTAAGAATCAATCTACACCTGAAATAACGTTATGCGTGTATCAAAGGGACTTTGAATTTAAGAACCATCATCGGGATGTCGACGTGGGCGTATTTCATTCTGATTAGCTTTCGTTGGTCAATGTTGGTACACGGCTCGCATAGAAACGTACCGTTTGCTTTAACGTTGATGAAATAGATTGCATGTGACCCGTATTACATCATGAACCCCTGGGCGTGCGGAATGTAGTTACGACAATTGAGAGAGAGGTGGTGCTGAGTAGGTCTAGCTAAACCTCTGTCTATGCGTAATATATTTACAAAATTGGAATTGGGGGTAGAGTTAGTTAGTAAAGAATACGTTCAGGATTCTTATTTCCAAGTGAGTAGAAACGTGACGTCTTCACACCCTGTACACAATAGACACAAAATCGCAGCTAGGTGGGTGGTTGATTTAGTCATTTAGTCACTAAAAAATAATTAGATTATTAAAGACTTACCAACTATCCATACTACTCAGGCAAGGAGATAGCACCCAGTTGTTGCATCAAACTCAACTTGTCTTCTAACGTCCAACATTCTACAATCTTACTATTCACCACTCGGAAGATAGCCATCTCCAACCACTTAACTTCCTTACCTGTTGGTGAAATACCCTCAAATTCACTTTGATGTCTACCACTCTCGATGAAGCGAACAGCTACCTTGTATTCATTTCCAATCATATCCTCAATTGTCACATGAAAGTTATCAAAGGCGTCGAAGAATGTAGTCAGCATTCGCTTAACGACCTCTGTGCCACTTACCTCCTGTCCATCACTACTATGGAAAACGCAGTTGCTTGAAATAATCTCATCCACCATAGCTAAGTTTTTCTGGTTTACTACCTCCTCTAAAAGACGACTCACTATAACTTTATTTTCTTTTACTGACATAATTATCTCCCTTTTAAGGACTTAGGTATTCCTATCCATCTTGGTGTTCTATCTATGTATTCACGATAAGCGTCCCCGTATTTCTCAAGGAGGAAACGTTCTTCACCAGGCACAGCAATTTGCCAAAAGACTATCCAGAGAACTGCACATATTAGAATAACCCATGAAGCACAAGCTATACCTGTGCCCACATACAGCAAGAAACCGCTTAAATAGAAGGGGTGTCTTGAAATTCGGTATATACCTCTGGTAACGGGGTCTCCAAGTGGTGTAGCCGCGAAGTTATAAGTAGCTATCAGTGACAGAACCAGAGCCAGAGCATTAATAGGAAGACCCACATATAGCCATGCTGTACCTAGTTTTAGCGGTAGGAATATAGAGTATATAAAGACAAGAGGCATTATAACAATATGGGTGGAAAGAGCTAACTTCTTCTCAGTTTTACTCAGTTTATTTAGCGGAGCAGATTCGCTTCCCCTATTAACTCTCTCTTTTTCTTCCTTACTCATAAAAATATTCGGAGCACTAAGTATTAGAAAAGAGAGAACTTGAAGTAACCAAGCATTCCAGATACCTATCTCAAAAGCTGGTACTAAAGACATAACGTTCCACCCTTTCCATAGCTCGTTAGGATTTCGGTATCCCTACCCATCTTGGTGTTCTATTCATATAATCACGGTAAGAATCACCAAATTTTTTAAGGCAGGAGCGTTCTTCGATGAATATCATAAAGTGTGTGACAATGGCGATAGTTACTGAAAGCAATAAAAAAAGCCACGAAGCTGAAGCTATGCCAATACCTAAAAATGTAAGCAACATACCCAGTGATAAAGGATTCCTTGAGTAACGATATGCACCTTTCGTGAAGGGTTCACCATTTGGAGTAGTGGCAACGTTTATTATAGTTATAGCTTGGACAATAAAACCCACCATAAAGATTGAAAGTCCTGTATAAAACCATACAGTCCCTAGTTTTAATGGAAGGAAAATAGAATATATCACCATTAAGATAGACACTAGTGCCACATACCTATTAAGTTTATTCTCCTCATCACTATGAGCTATTTTCTCTCCCACACCTTTGATTATTTGTGACAAAAAAACACATAAGAATATAAATACTGTAAAAATCCAAGCGTTCCATACACCGATTTCAAATGCTGGTATCAAAGACATAATGTTCCCACCTCTTTTGTAGTTAGTTAGGATTTAGGATTTTGGTATTCCTATCCATCTTGGAGTTCTATTCATGTATTCTCTATAGGCATTGCCATACTTCTCAAGACAGTCAACTTCTTCGGGGTTAGCCAATATAAAACCAGTGACTATCCATAAGATTGAAAACAATAATATAATCCAAGAGGCAGTAGCTATACCCAAGCCTAGTAAGAAAATGAAGTCAGTGAAATACATCGGGTGTCTTGAGTATCGGTATAGTCCTCTGGTGATCGGTTCATTATGTGCTGTAGTAGCCCAGTTTACTAGAGCTATCGTCCTCGAAACCAGCCCTAGCAAAGTAATAGGAAGACCTATGTAAAACCACATAGTTCCTAATTTGAGTGGCAGGAATATGGAATATATCAGGAGAAGAAAAACGAATATTTTTGTGAAACCAGAGATTACCCTCTTCGTAGTAGGTAGGTCTAATTCTTCATCATGGGTAGAACCTCGCTTACTAGCAATATAAAATAAGGACGGAATAGCCAGCACTTGATAAGCAGTTAAAATCCAAGCATTCCAGACACCTATTTGGAAAGATGGGATTAAAGACATATTGTTTTCCCCTTTTTAGAATCTAGGTATCCCTATCCACCTTGTAGTTTTGTCTATATATTCATGGTAGACATCACCATATTTTTCAAGGCTCTACTTGTGTTTCCGGTGTAACCATAGCTTGATAATCCCTAAAACAAGGTTCATCCTTGGCACCCTTTGCATATACCTTCTATACTCATCTCCGAATTTCTCAATACTGGACTCCTCTTCTCGTCCCATATTTAAGTAGAAATATACTATGTTTGGAATGCTAAAAATCAAGCTCAACCAGTGTTGAGATATAAGAATTAGTGAAACGACGAGTAGAATGAAACTCAAATACATAGGGTGTCGGACAATGGCATATATTCCGCTATCGACGACCACCGAGGTCTGAATCCAACTTATACCCTCGGGTGCTCTGCCCTTCGCCTGAAAAGCCATACGCGGTAGCATCCCTAATACCAAGCTGAATGCAAAAAGAGCCCAGCCAATATATAGCAATATATCCAAATCTGCCCAATTGTAGGAAACAAAGCAAAGTACGACCTGACCGACAAACAAAACACCCAATAATGACCATAGGATTAGCTCTTTTAATGTTGGTTCCCATCGGTTCTGGTTATGAGTTATTTCGTTAACCATTTGTATCATACCTGATGTTGATTATCTTAAATTGAAAAGACACCAGTAATCGCCATATCAACGAGTAATGGTGCCTCTATTATTATCACCAAACATCATCACTACCAGAATTATTCAGTTGTGAACTTCAAGCAGGTTAATTATACGGATATGTGGGAGTTTGTCAATTAAACGTTCGCCCAATTTCACTTGTGGGCGTGCGGAATGTAGTTACGACAATTGAAAGAGAGGTGGTGCTGGTGAGGCGCTAGAGTAACAATCTGTTAATTTGTGACCGCTTAATAACAGGGATTTCTGATTTCTTGTACTTACAATTGGCTGAGTGGGAAAGAATCGTTGAGTATTATACCTAGATCAGTAACCACACTCAATCCAAGCACCAAATAATCGTTCCATTCTACATTGATAAATTCATCAGATAATACTTGTACCTCTTAGAGTAGCCTGAAATTGACTTTTGGAGCAGGTCAATTTTTACGTAACTACTAGATTATTATTGTGTAGCATGTATAATATATTTTTTAGTAGCAGATTTTCCTCAAAAACGAAAACGAAAGTTAATAAACACGAAAAGATGTTGGGATATTATGGCTGGGCTAAATAACGAACGTTCTATTTGGATAGAACAAGAAGATCTCGGTAAGGATATTGTAATAAAGCACAAATCCAAGCATTACGAAGTCAAGATTCCTCCCAAAATAAACAAAAAAGTAATACTTCGTCTTAGAGGGCTTGGAAAAACAAAGGACAACAATACCGGGGATCTTTTACTCCATGTCTGGCTGAATAAGGGAGATGATATTAGAAAAGAACTCTGGCTCTCTGAAACCGCTGCCAGAACCGGTGCGAGCAAAAAATTGTTACTCGAGGAAAAGAAAATTCAGATATTGATTCCTCCAGAGAGTCATAATGGATTAGTCATTCGCATAAAAGGCTTAGGGAAAAAACCAAGTTTTAGCTGGAGTACGCCATTTCTCCACCGAAAAAGAGGTAATTTACTAGTCAAGCTACTTGTTTATCCAGATAGCATTACGCCAAAATATCGAACAGTCGAAACACTTACTGCCGATGAACTATTTATGGACGGCCAGATATACCGAATGAAGGATGAAATAATACGCAAAATGGGTGAATCCTCTTTTAAGGTCAATCCGATTAAAGCTGACGCAGTTGCTGATCTATTCAATGAGTATGGTTGGATAGGAATTTCCCATACTCTTAAGAGGCATTTAAAGTTAAACCGTGTTAATATAAAGGTTACCAAATCTGATTCTATTTCCTTACCAGGTGGTTGCCAGAGATCTGTTACCATGCAAAACAATATTCCTGTTGCATCTAATTATAATATAACCATCAAAGAACAGTTCTTAGACAATCCATTTTCTGTGGCAGCTATACTAGCACATGAACTATGTCATGTTATATATTCAGAAAGAATCGATAGCAGGCCCAAGGGGTTCGAATACAACATGAAGGGGATTAAACAGGAACCTCTGGAAGAAGAACGTATGGTTGATCTCCTGGTATTCATGTTTAAGATTGGTGAATTCCAACTCCGCGTTTCAAGAGATAAACGAATTACACTCGGGTATTTCAATCAGGACGTATTTGATAGAATCCAGGTAATCTTTTCAAAAAAGTAGAACCATATAGTTTTTTGGCTCTTTAGAAATAGTGCCTTTGTTTTCATTGATTTTTAACAGCCTCTTGAACCAAATAAACATCCGACATTCTGCAATGTTTTATAATTAATTGCCAGATCTGCACAAATATCGATGAGTTTTCCCATATCCCGTTAGTAAAGTAGGCCATAAAAAGGGGAGTAGAAATGCTCCCCTTTAGAATTTCCAATGATATTCAGACAGACTACCACTGCACGAACATCGGGATCATTGTCCAGCCATGCGTACGAATATTTAATACCATTTAGCTTCAAGATTAGGTGAATGTGAGGTAAGGTTGTGAAAATTTTGATTCTATGGTGGAAGCGGGTGGTTTTGAACCGTCGACCAAGGTCGCGTAAGCGCCTTGACAATCATGTAGAAAAAGCTTAAATTGACTGTGCTGTCGGGAAGTGAACTATGACACTTATACCAGCTTTCGAAATCGGTGTCTGGAACGCCTGGATTTTCGTGCTATATAATTACCAAAGGGCCTATTGCTATAGGGGGTGTAATCAATAATGAATATAACGTTAGTATACTTCTCTCAGACGGGTAATACCAATAAAGTGACCGAGGCAATGGCCGATGCATTTGGGCAGGCAGGGCACACAGTAAAAGTAATAACTCTGAAAAAAGCCAGTCCCCAAAATCTAACCGGTGCTGATTTATTTGGGATAGCAACCCCCTGTTTTTTGAGCCAGCCTCCAACGCCGGTTAAAAAATTCTTAAGTGATTTGCCGATGTTGAACGGCCAGCGGTCTTTTGTCGTTGCTACGTCAGGTGGTTGCCCGGGGAGAGTTCTATATGATATGACCTACTTGTTGCGCAATCGCGGAGCATCTGTTGCAGGTGGTTTTCTGACTCGTGGAGAAGTGCATTATCCGGCTAAATGTATCGACGGGAGGTTCCCGGGGCGTCCTAATGACAAAGATTTAGCTGAAGCTGCACAGTTTGCTACAGCTATCGCCGAACATATTTCGGCAGGCTATCCCGGCACGGTGACTGGGAGTCGAAAGGATGCACAAAAAGCAGGATTGGGATTCTACGACATTGTGGGAATGACAATTTCTGACGGCATGATGCGCCTCCTTATGCCGGAACCTAAATTAGACCTATCCCAATGTAACCAGTGCCAGCGGTGCGCTGTGGAATGCCCCGTTGATAACATAACCTTACAACCGTATCCCGTACTGGCAAACCAGTGTATTCGATGCTATCACTGCTATATGATATGCCCGCAAAAGGCATTTAAGATGAACTTAGGATTGGCCAATTTAATAGTCAAGTCGATATACAATGTTACTTTTGTGCGATGGTTTGGTGACATAAAACCGGGCGAGGAAATTTATCGGTCAGATGCCGATAAACGAGTTATGCGATAGGATTGTTCCTGACCTGTGTAATTGTACAAATCGGGATGAAAGGGATGCCTGCACTTATCTGGACCTTGAAATAAGGGCTACTCAGGAAGGTGCGGACATCAAAGGTTACGTTCAGCCGAAGCTACTCACCACTGCACAAACATCGGGATATCTGTCCAGTCATGCGTATAGGTATTTGATACCATTTGCTTTTTCTATAAGGTGAAAATCATTAATGCAAGAAGATAGGGATGTCTGCTTTTCCCTGCGTACATTCAATTCTGTTTTCTGTGAGCGGATAAGGTGTCTTCAGATATTTTCAACCGACAAATACAGGCTGGCGGAATATGGGCATAAACATTGTCAAAGATACTACTACCATCTTTTATGTCTGTGAACGACGGTTCTTCAAAGGCATCTAACACAAGTCCGTTCTCAAAACAAACCCTTAGGACTGCCGAAATAGGTCTGTGGAAATAATACTGAGGCTCTGGCTGGCCTATTATTCCAATGCCCAGTAGGCTTCTTTCAGTCAGATAATCCTGTATCTTCACGTAATATTTGTCCTTTACCTCACCACCCAAATCTTCCATTTCATGTACGAGTATATTTTCGCCGGAGTTAAAGCACGGGTGTAAAATGGAAAAAACAAATACCCCACTCCGCTTCAGCATCTTAGGAACGTATTTAATCAAACTATCTATTTGCTTGATATCCATCAAGGACATGGTACACACAATGGCATCAAATTCATTACGGGGAAGCTTTTCCAGTTCTGCCTCGCTTGTTACGTCAATAACCTGATAATTAATATTGTAATTGCCTTTTAATTCGGCGATTGCGATGAACCTATCGGAGAAATCGATGGCAGTGACTTCAGCCCTGAACTCGGCCATTCTACGTGCAAATTGCCCGTTGCCGCATGCAATATCTAGGATTCTATCACCGGCTTGGATATTCAATAATTTCAGCTGGATTGGTTCTACGAGAAGTTTGTGGAAATCATTCCCTTCACCCATCCTGCCATCCCAGAACTCTGCATTCGCATTCCATATCTTCTTTACTTCATCTTTCATTATTACCTCCACTTTGAAACAAGTATATCTGGAACGGCTTCCTGTTTGCGGTTTAAAGCAAAATATACTACCACATATTTTTGTGAAACGGCAAGGTATTGAACGAACGGTATCGTTCCATAATGGTTGAATTTAAAAGGCGATATTTCAAGAGTGATAAAAATGGGGGTAGAATAATATGACTAAATTTTTATTTTCAATGAATATTGTCTGGAATAAGTTCCAGGATTCCTTAATTGGTTTAAAGAGATTTTTAATTTATCACGTGCAATTATTTTTTCACCAATGCCTACAACAAAGAATGGGAATTTTAAGGGACAGTCCTCATGCACATCTAGTTTGCCAAGGCTTGGGATTCCAAGCTGTACTAGAAGATATTTACAAAGACACTGCTGTGGGGATATCCCAAAAGGGGGTTCTAATATTTCGTCTTTTGGGAAGGTCAAATTATGAAGGTCGTTGGGTAGTTCAAAAACTCCAATATGCTGACCTTCAACATATTGGAGCTGACAGGGATATACTTTGTAATCTATTCCAATTGGTGGTCTTAATTGGAAGTCATTTACAATCTGACCTTTTAGCGAAGGATTTGAGAAAGCAAGATGAAATAGAACTAAAGAGGAATTGTCCTTATACCATACTACATGCACACGCGCAACTTCAACCTTCAGACGGAAATAATAACGAACTGTGTCCAGTAGAAGAATTGTTAATGCGATGGCTAAAGCAACCCAGCCAGGAATATCCCCGATGTCCACTTGAGTGCACTATAGGTCTATATAAAGAATGTGTCAATCAAAATAGAAATGAATCCGAGAAGTAAATATAGAGGTTTGAGAAATGGCAGAAGAAGTAAATACAATAAGGTGTAAATACTGCGGGGAAAACGGTGTAGTCAAATATGGCTCATATAAAGGCGTACCTAGATACTGGTGCAAAATATGTAAGCGTAAGTTTAAGGTGGATAATAATCCCTTTAATATGAGAGTGCCTATCGAATACATCAGTAGTGCATTAAATATGTACTACACAGGTTCAAGCATAGATGATATTCGAGACCATTTTAAACAGGAAAGTGGGTATTACCCATCAAAGCACGTAATTTATAACTGGATAGACAAATATACAGAATTAGCACGTGAACAATTCCAAGATGTCAAACCAAAGGTGGGTGGGGAGTGGCAAGTTGATGAGACAGTGCTTTGGCTCGATAAGAAGCGGAAAATCTGGTTTTTTGATTGCATAGATGTCCGTACAAAGTATCTTTTAGCCTCAAGACCTTCACGTTCCCGAACTACCAGAGATGCCCAAATACTCATTGACCGAGCTATTAAAACTGCTGGTAAAGAGCCCCGTGTGATTGTAACAGATAAACTTCCGTCATACCTTGATGTACGTTATGGTAAAGATGCAGAGCATAGGCAAGGCTCACCATTCAAGTTTAAAGGAACTGGGGAGAGTACGGCTCAAATAGAGAGATTTCATGGGACTATTAAAGACCGCACGAAAGTAATGAGAGCATTCCGTAACTTTGAGACTATGCTTCAGTTTATGGATGGCTATCTAATCTATTACAACTTTTTCCGCCCTCACGAGGCTTTCAAATCTGGTAAAACTCCTGCTGAAGTTGCCGGAATTGACTACGAAATTAGAAACTGGCGAGACCTAGTTAAGTTACCAGTGCCTAAAGAGGGAAAACTCCATACTAATCGTACTCAAACTATGCCACGCATAACACCGAAAACACCAAGGATTACACCACCAATGCCGAGAATATCAGAGAGAGTGGGGAGGTTGAAGCGATGATAGAGATAGTGGGTTGGGAAAGGTTATTTTACCACATATTTATCGTAGTAATTGCATTGGTAGCTACTGTGGGGTGGTCTCTATATTTGAGTACAAAAAAGAAAAAGTCAGGGTCTGTTATTCCAAAAATATCTAAAGGCGAAAAACATACCGATATAATCAATGAGCCACATAAGCAATAAAATAATAAAAGCTGCATTAGGCATATATGACAATTGAGGTGCATAGGTTTTTGAACTCATTTCTAGCAAGCTAGGTGATACTAAAGAATATAGGGAGATTGGGGAAAAGAGCATGATGATTAGTATGAAAAAACGCCACCACCAATAATCTATTTGTACGGACATCAATAATATTATATTACGAGATTTGGAGGTAATCAACCATAATGGAACGATACCCTTCGCTTTGTTGAGGTACCTGTTGATAGTACAGTTGTTTAGGAAACGTTTCTAGTCTTTAAAAGCCTGAATGACTTTCCATTCCTTCCACACATTACCTACTAACTCCGGTGATGGCTTCAATGTTGGCTTGCCGGGTTTCCAACCGGAGGGTGTGGCTTCCGTGCCTTTTGAATTACGTACAAGTTGGAACGCGTTAATCTGCCTGACGGATTCGCTAACATTCCGGCCTACTGATGGTGTTAAAACTTCAAAACCCTGAATAATACCATCGGGATCGATAATGAATCTTCCCCTCGTTTCTACGCCGCTGTCCTCATCGTATATCCCGTATATCTTCCCGATACTGCCGTCCTGGTCAGATAACATCGGGAAGGGGATATTCTTGTTCAACATCTTAGAGAGCTCGTGGTCATTCCACATTTTATGCACGTATATGCTATCAACGCTGCAGGACAGAACCTCAACACCAAGAGATTGAAGTTCCGCATGTTTTTCAGCAACTGCTGAAATTTCAGTTGTTCAAACAAAGGTAAAATCACCCGGATAGAAACATAGTAATACCCATTTTCCCTTATATTCCGATAAGCTGAAATTCATAAACTTGCCATCATAATAACCGGGAGCTGTAAATTCGGGTGCTAATTTACCTACTTTTACCATTGCTTGTTTCGCCTCCTGTATAATTGATTCTTCTAGCGGAGTGGTCTCAACAACTGGTTTCTTGATGCGTGGTCTCTGACATCCTGGCTTGAACTCTTCAGGCATAAAGAAAACCTCGTTCCTACTGGATACTACATTATAGATTTTAGTACTTTCTGGTCATAATATTTTTTATTTGCCTCTTGACAGTCGAAAGTTCCGGAACCAGCACGCTTATGAAAATACTGAAATGAACATCCTAAATATTTGTCAACAGGAGATAGAGAGGAACCTTAATTCAATATGCGAAGGCTCCTGACTATAGAATTGAAATCATCTTTACAATCTCTATATTCATCAGGAAATGCTGTGCAAGTTATAACCCAGCATGTTTTACCCACGAGAGTGATCATAGATATATAATGAAATTGACCTGTATCAGTTATGCTCGCTTGCCAGTCTATGATTGTGGCTTCACTTCCGCCAATAGTTGTTTTGACTCGAGAAAATTCATCGTGATCTTGGCAATATATCCTCATATTTTCAATTGATGCCTCAACTACTTCATCATGTTTCCATGTGACTCCGGGTAACGATCCAACCGTAATAACTACATTAGGCACATACCCATCTTCTGTTGGAAGTCCTGCAGCGAAAATAAAGTTGGATTTTTCTACCGGCGTGTCCGATTCAATACTATTGATAACCTCTTTTACGTATTCCTCCACATCTTCAATGAGAAAAAGAGCAGTCTCCCATTCTGGCGGGTAGGATATAGAAAAAAGACCTTCCTCAATGTACGTAGAATAGTGAGTAGGAATCTCTGGCTCTGCTATTGATGTCGGTGTCGGCTCTTCATCATCACAGCTAATTGGGAAAATTAAACAAGCTATCATAAGAAGAGAAACTCCTGAGTATATAAAATTTTTAGTTTTCATGTTGTATCTCCTTTTATTAGCTAAAAAGGCATCAACTATCACTAATACAACGAGCGCTGATGCCCCTCTTATCACCCCAATGCCACACAACGCCACCGGCTTTATTAAGTTTTTAATTCAGGCAAGTCTATTATAGTCCTACATATAAATTTGTCAATGCTTCTTTTTCTTCATCAGCCTCTCAAGGTGTGGTTTGCCTTTGACTATTTCATTTAGTGAGTCAAGTGTGACATTTGTACGATGAAAATATACAATATAAATAGTGACGGAAAATATATCACTAATTGCCGCTTTCGGCGGAGGGCTGCTTTCCTTCCTATCCCCCTGTGTCCTGCCCATGGTGCCGGTCTATCTGGCCAGCCTCTATGGTCCGGAGCTCTTCGAGACCCGCGGATTCCGCCTGCCCGTCTTTCTGCATTCTCTGAGCTTCGTAATAGGCTTTTCCGTAGTTTTTGTTTTCCTGGGGGCGATTGTCGGGCTGACCGGCTACGCCATCAGTCCGGATTACGATTTACTTAGTAAAATCGCCGGCAGCCTGCTGATAGCTTTCGGCGTGTTCCTGCTGCTGGCCACCAGGGTTCCCTGGCTGAACTATGAAAAGCGCCTGACTCCATCTGTGGGCAGGACTACCGGTTACGTGCGTTCTTTTCTTATCGGTGCTGCTTTTTCGGTAAGCTGGACGGCCTGTGTCGGGCCGATACTGGGTGGCATCCTGACGATGGCTTCGGTCCAGGCTACAGCCTGGCATGGGGCGTACCTCCTGGGGATATATTCGCTGGGGCTGGGGCTTCCGTTCCTGATTGTCGGGGTGGCTTTCGATTCTGTTCTGCCGTTACTAAAGCGTATCCAGCGCCATTCTGGTTTAATCCATATTATCAGCGGTGTGCTGCTTATAGTCGTGGGTATTCTAATTCTGACCGGTAATCTGGTCTGGATTTCCTCGCTCGCGGCATAAACATAGATGATTAGGAGGACATATGGTCAAGGTAATAAAGATAATATAAGTGCTGATGATAGTGCTGGTAGCCATTATCAGTTTTACAGAGAAGTCCTATTTGCTTTGGAGAAAGGTGGCACTTTTATCTTGCTTAGCTATGATAGGAGTCCAACTTTCTCGACCGGGCATTTAATACAAAGAGGTAAGGAATATGAAGATGCATAGAATATCGATTGCTTTTCTTGCAATAGCAATTGTTGGTTTTACTTTCTTTATTCCAGCCTCTGTCAGAGCAGAGGGAAATATTAATGTACTTTGGGATGGGTGCGCCTATGACATTAACGAACGTGGTCAAATCGTAGGTAGCAAACTGATTAGTAGCCTTAGCGATCATCGGAATGCGGTATTGTGGGATAAAGGTGAGTTGATTACATTATGGGATGATGGTGAAGCGAAAGCTATCAACGATAGAGGTCAAGTTGTAGGCAATAAAAGCAATAGTCTTGGTGATAATCCAGATGCAGTAATGTGGGATAAGGGTGAGTTGATTACGTTGTGGGAAGATGGTGTAGCAAATGCTATTAACGAGAGGGGACAAGTCGCTGGAAATAAATGGACCAATGGTCTTGGTCATGATTGGGCCGTGGTACTATGGGATAAAGGTGAGTTGATTACTTTATGGGAAGGGAAGGCTAATGATATTAACGATCCTGGTCAAGTCGTAGGATCAGTTGTAACGAAATGGGGTGACTTACCTGGGATCTGGGATAATGGAGAATTAACAACACTGGCCGGCATCATAAAGAGTGGAGGAGATGGTGCGACAGCAATAAATAATAAAGGACAAGTTGTTGGTATTAATAATGTAGGACAAAAATGGTTGTGGTATAAAACCGGTCATAGCACTGTTCTATCTATTGGAATGTTTAGTTTTTACCCTATTGATATAAACGAACAGGGTCAGATATTGGGTTCAGAAGCCATGCTATGGGATAAAGGTGATCAGTCTGTCCTGTGGGAAGGCAATGCTTATTCTATGAACAACCAGAGTCAGGTTGTGGGTGCGATTTATGTAGATGGTAAACCGAAAGCAGTGTTATGGCAAAAAAAGTAATTATACTAGCGGCATATTAAATATCTAACTCTAAAAGTTATTAGGATTTTCCCTTCTGGCGTTAGAGTGTCTATCTTTCCAAATTCGTTATTCATCGCCGTATCTTCAGTTTTGGTAAGACAAATTCAGAATGTAACAGTGCAATAAAAAAGTATATTGTGACCTAATTAAATTTTCTGACGTTTCGTTTATCGCGCCTAAAAATGTACGCCCCTTTTCACACCTGAAGTTTAGGCGTGATACCGTGTCCTAAAGAAGGAACAATTATCTGTACTCAATTATATACCTAACTACCATATTTTAAATCATAATAAAAGTAGAATAACACTTCAAATAATGTCGAATTTATAAAAATCAATGCATTTCAGCCAAAGTTTCGAGAAATTTCATGCGGTTATTCTATGTTTTCATGCATTTTACGTGCACTTTCATACCTTTTTAAAGTGTTTTAATTAAAGCGGTTCAAAAATAGATAGAATTTTAGTTGATTTCTACCTGACAACGGAGATAAGTTATTAATGTTCTCTAGAACCATTGCGATTCGAAGCCTGACTGGTTAGCCACTCAAGAAGCTTTCCGAACTCTTATTTGAGAAGAAATCGTTAATTCCCGCGCTTCAGCAAATCATCAATACGCACCATTAACTATGTAGATTGAGGGTAGGTTCAAGTCCACTAACGTTGGCGGTCGTGTAAGATACGTGGAACCTATAAGTTAGCATTTGCTATACAGAGCTAGTTTGGTAATATACTATTATTTATTACTGGTATTTGTATATTGGATGTAACTTTCTTAGTATCTGAGTCGTATACTAGCTCCGGTCTACCAACCTTGACCATGGCAGAATAACCCGATGGATTGCTCCGGGCTACGTCCATGCATTCACCCACATGAACACATAATAATGTTTATTATTCGCAGTAGTAAGCATATTCATACACAATCCTCATCTGTGCTATAATACCATTACCTTCAATACATGACGCATCTTGAGTGGTGAATTGCAAGGGCTGAAGTGGAAACGTCATTATTGACAACCAAGCTAAATATTCCTCCCGCCCGCCCCCAGCTGGTAAACCGCCCGCGCTTAATCGAAAGTTTGCAGGATGGGCTGAACTATAATCTTATACTCGTATCCGCCCCGGCCGGTTTCGGTAAGACGACTTTATTAAGCGAATGGCTCCGCCGGAATCAGCCGCAGATTTCCACTGCCTGGGTCTCCCTTGACGAAGGCGATAACGACCCCGTCCGTTTCTGGGACTACTTCATCACCTCTCTGAGGTCAATACATCCTGAATGCGGCGAGAGTATTTTGCCCGTACTGCATTCATCAGAACAAGTATCTGCCGAACCTCTATTGACGGTCTTGATCAACGACCTGGCCGGTATTACGGGTGATTATGTTATCGCCCTGGACGACTATCACCTTATCGAATCTCAACAGGTACACGACGGCGTCACCTACCTGCTCGAGCATATGCCGGCACATATGCACCTGGCAGTTGCCGCCCGTGCCGACCCCCACCTGCCTCTGGCGCGCTTTAGGGGTCGCGGGACCATGCTGGAACTAGGCGCCGATGACCTTCGCTTTACCCCGGAAGACACCGCCAGTTTACTGAAAGAACTGAAGGTCACTGAACTCTCTACGGAGGATGTCGCCGCCCTTAATGAGCGTACGGAGGGGTGGGTGGTGGGACTGAAGATGGCGGCACTTTCCATGAGCGGACAGCGGGATATACCCGCTTTCATCGCCGCTTTCACCGGCAGCCAGCGGTATGTCATGGATTACTTGATGGAAGAAGTGCTGCAAAAGCAGACTGAGGAGATACGCGATTTCCTGCTGAAGACCTCCGTACTGGAACGGCTCAGTGGTTCTTTGTGTGACGCTGTCACCGGATACAAGGACAGTCAGGATATCCTCCTCAATCTTGAGCGCGGTCACCTGTTTATCATCCCGCTGGACGAGTCCCGTCGGTGGTATCGCTACGAGCACCTGTTTGCCGACCTGCTGCGTCATCAGCTGGAGAATACATACAGGGTAGAAGATATTAATCAGTTACACCAGCGTGCCAGCCGGTGGTACGAAGATAATAATCTTATCGATGAAGCTATCAATCATGCCCTCGCAACACGGGACTGGGACAAGAATTTGCCGCTCATCAAGAAAGAGGTTGAAAATAAAATAAAGAATGGGTATTTCTTGACCTCGCTTAACTGGCTTCGAAAAATACCTGAAGAGGTGATACACCGCGATCTGCACCTGTGTTTCAGATATGGTTTAATGTTGTGGCGGACAGGGCAATACGATGCTGCCGCTTCCTTAGCAGACTATATGGAACAGGTGGTTGAGAGCGACGACTATATAGTACAAGGATATATCGCCGCCTTGAGGTGTAATATAGCCTTAAGGCGAGGTGATATCGAGCGGTCTTTGGAACTGGGAGAGAAAACACTTTCACTATTTCAATCAAATGAACCATTTCATCGAAGCGGTATGGCCGGTATAATGGGAGCGATTTACTTATATAAAGGTCTGTTTAAGGAAGCAAGACCATTGCTCACGGAAGGTTATGAGTCTGCGCGGCAGTCAGGTAATAACCATATAGCAGCCTTCGCAATAAGCAATTTGGCGGTATTGTCTTCCATACAAGGTAAGATTCGGCTGGCTGCCGAGCAACATCAACAGACCATAGAATTATACGAGCCGTCACCGTCGGCTTACCGACCCCACTTTCACTTGAGTCAGATTCTTTATGAATTGAACGACCTTGAAGCAGCCGTCAGTCATATACATCGAGCGATTGAACTGGGTTTGTTAATCGGTACCTCACAGTACAGGGTGAACGCACATGACATACTGACGTACATCAGACTCGCTCAGGGTGATGAGGCTGGATTCATGGAAGCACTGGAACAGGCTGACTCTGAAGCGCGCAATATCGGTGAAAGGCCTGAAATCCCGGCGGACCATGCTGCCAACCGTATACGATTAGCACTTTTTCAGGATGATTTAGCAACTGCCGAGATATGGGGTATCAAACTCGCCGAGTACGCCGACGCTTTATCCTATGAATATCGTCATATCCCCTCGCGTCTTCTTATTGCGCAGGGGAATAAAGCTGAGGCAGCGGAACAATTACAGATTATTTATGATAAAGCTGTTGAGTCCGAAGCACAATGGATAATGATAAGGTGCCGCATCTGCCAGGCCCTGGCGG
>Ga0209635_10000853_pt1 | contig 22050 bp, 23 predicted proteins | sample DeeMarSWOR230_32_FD_187463 | JGI IMG/M metagenome (GOLD analysis project Ga0209635, IMG submission 187463) | Marine sediment microbial communities from White Oak River estuary, North Carolina - WOR-2-30_32 (SPAdes) (version 2) | ecosystem: Environmental > Aquatic > Marine > Intertidal zone >...
ATATAATGAGTGCAGAAGATACTAAGAACTTATCAGCCAGGGGATCCATGAATTGTCCCCAGCGTGTCACTACCCCAAACTGTCTGGCATACCAGCCGTCATACCAATCAGTAATTGAAGCAAGAATATATACTATTGAAGCGCTTAACTGATAAATCGGTGTTTCCTTTGTAAAAAGAACCACAAAAATCGGCGTTAATACGATTCTCAATATGGTAAGTTGATTTGGAATTGTTAAGCGCATCGCGTTATCTTTATCATCACATGGAAAATAAATTTACAATTTGAAGTTATTTCATGCTAAAGCTATTTCAATTTTATTGCTTTCACTAGAAAATAAAACAATAATTACTGTGTCTGAAAAAGAAAATTGTTTTTTTCTGCACTTTTCTCTATTTTAATCATCCATAATTAAGGAGAGATAATGTCAAACGAATTATGGTGGTTTGTATTTTTAGTATTCGATTTTTCTTTATCCCTTCTGACCATTTACTTTTTTGGCAAAAAGGCATTATATGTCATTATTGCAACAGATATTATAGTATGTAATATTCAGGTTATCAAAATTGTGTACCTTTTCGGTTTTACAGCCACCCTTGGGAATATTCTCTATGGTAGTATTTTTTTGGCAACCGACTTGTTGAGTGAAATATATGGCAAAAAAGATGCCCGACGGGGAGTTTGGTTGGGATTTTTTGCTTTGATTTTTATGACCATTTCAATGCAAATTGCTCTGCAATTTACCCCCCACCCTAGTGATTTTTCCCATGAGTCCCTGCAAACCATATTCGGTTTTATTCCAAGAGTGGCATTAGCCAGTATCTTAGCATATTTGATATCACAGAATCATGATATATGGGCATTTCATTTTTGGAAAGACAAGACACAGGAAAAATTTCTCTGGCTAAGAAATAATGCGTCGACCTGGATAAGCCAGGCAATTGATAGTGTGATCTTTGTTTTTATTGCCTTTTATGGAGTTTTTGAGTTCCCTGTGCTTCTTTCTATTCTTTTCACCACCTATGGAATAAAAATTCTGGTTGCTATATTAGACACACCGGTTATTTATGCAGGACGATGGGTAATGAAGAAACATTCTGAAAAATTTAGCACAGAAAAAGAATTTTAATTCAATAAATTAATCAAAATTATAAATTTTCCGCTCTCAAATGGAGTATTAATGGTGGACAAAAAAGAACTTGTGCGAAATTTAGAAGAAATGGTAGTTATGCTAGAATTGAAAGGAGAAAATCCATTCAAGATCAGAGCATTTGCAAATGCCTCTCGAATTCTACAGGGATTAAGTGAAGATGTGCTTCAATTAATTAATAATGGGCAGATAATACAAATCAAAGGAATTGGTAAAGGAATCGCAGATTTCTTAGCAGAGTTAGTTAAAACTGGGACATCTAGTGATTTAGTAAGATTCAGAGCAGAAATACCTTCGGGGTTACTGGAAATGCTTAAAATACCAGGAATGGGACCAAAAAAAGTAAAGGCAGTCTGGGAAATGCTTGGTATTACTACGGTTGGAGAATTAGAATATGCCTGCAAAGAGAATCGTCTAATTGATCTGGAAGGATTCGGTCAAAAAACACAGGATAAGATATTAACTGGTATTGAATTAGTCAAAAAATATTCAGAAAGACACCTTATTTCCGAAGTTAGAGAAAGTGCTCAAGAACTCTATAATAAATTAAAGGAAATTCCTGAGATTATCCGCCTTGAAATTGCTGGTAGCCTGCGCAGATGGAAAGAGACCATAAAAGATATTGATTTACTGGTTAGTGCCCATAAATCTGATAGAGAAAAAATTATGAATTACTTTATTAATCTCCCTGAAATTGAAACAATATCTGGTCAAGGAATAACAAAAAGTAGTGTGGTTTTGAGAAGTGGTATACATGTAGATCTGAGAATAGTATCAGATGATCAGTACCCTTATGCTTTGCACCATACAACCGGATCGAAAGAACACAATGTAGCAATGCGTGAACATGCCAGAAAATTACACTTAAAAATGAACGAATATGGTTTATTCAAGGAAAATGGTGATAATATTCCCTGTCGGGACGAATCTGAAATCTTTGCTCATTTGAATATGCAATATATTCAACCAGAATTGCGAGAAAACTATGGGGAAATTGAAGCGGCTTTAAACAATGAATTGCCAGAACTCATCAGCTGGTCCGATATTACAGGAGTCATTCATGTTCATTCGAATTATAGTGATGGGGTAAATACGATAACTGAATTAGCTGAATATTGCAAGAAGAAAGGTTTTCATTATTTAGTTATCTGTGATCATTCAAAATCGGCAGCCTATGCCAATGGATTAACCGTTGATCAAATCCGGCAGCAACAGGACGAGATTGATAATATAAATGCTAAAATGCAAAATTTTCACATATTGAAGGGTATTGAGTGTGATATATTACCTGATGGAAGCCTTGATTATCATGATAATATCCTGGCTAGTTTCGATATAGTGATTGCCAGTATTCATTCAAAATTCAATATGTCTGAATCTGAAGGTACCGAGCGTGTTATTACTGCAATGAAAAATCCTCATGTTACTATTATTGGACACCCTACTGGACGCTTACTACAGGCTCGGGAAGGGTACGCCATTAATATGAACGCAGTGATAGAAGCCGCAGCAGGATTGAAAGTGGCAATCGAACTGAATGCCAATCCTCATCGACTGGATATCGACTGGCGGTTCCTTAAACTTGCTAAAGAAAAAAAAGTGATGATCAGTATTAATCCTGATGCCCATAGATTGGATGGCATAAGAGATATTGATTATGGTGTTGGTATTGCCCGCAAAGGCTGGTTAACGAAAAATGATGTTCTCAATTGTTTGACTACTAAAAAATTAATCCAATTCGCCAATAACCGTCGGTAATTACTTGTTTAGAACCAGAACTCTTGAACTCATAAAAAACGGTGAAAAATGAGTTATCTTTTTGAGCCTTACTTCGGTTTAGGATTTATAGCAGTAGATTTTGAAATAATTTTACAAAGGCATAGTTTGTGAAAATTACACTTATCAGAAGATCCAAATCATGATAACTTAAAATTCTTTACTGCCATTTCGGCTATTTTCTCACCGATACTTATTGCAGCAGTGGCAGCCGGAGATGGTGCATTCAGTACATGGACCATATTTTCCGCTTCAACGATGCGAAAATCGTCCACCAGAAATCCATTTGGTTCCAGCGCCTGGGCCCTGACCCCTGACCCACCAGTATAGATGTCATCGTATTGTAATTCTGGAACCAATCTCTGTAAAGCCTTTACAAAAGCACTCTTGATATATGAGCGGTACATCTCACCAAAACCCATTTTCCAGAATTTGGCAATAAGAATCCAGAAACCCATATATGAAAAAGTTTCAAGTGAGTCTTTAAGAGATATACTGGTTTTTGTATAACCCTCCCGCTTGAAAGCTAGCACCGCATTCGGACCGGCTTCCACACCACCCTCAATCATACGAGTAAAATGCACGCCCAGAAAGGGAAACTGCGGATCTGGAACCGGATAGATAAGATTCTTCACTAAATTTTCACGTTCAGGTTTAAGTTTATAATATTCTCCTCTAAAAGGAATAATCTTTAGACCCGGATTCACCCCGCACAATTTTGCCAGTCGATCCGATTGCAAACCGGCACAATTCACAATATTTTCACATTTCACCTCCCCATTGGTGGTCTCTAAAACTAATCCATCCGAAGTTCGGTTGACTCCTATGACCCTGGTGTTGGTAAGAAATTCACCCTCATTCTCCCGAACAATTTCCGCAAATTTCTTTGTTACTGCTACAAAATCAACAATCCCGGTCTCTGGAACATGTAAACCAGCCAAACCACTAACATGAGGTTCATAGTCCGATAATTCTTCTTTTGACAACCTTTTGATTCCTTTTAATCCATTTGCCTTACCACGAATTTCCAACTCCTCTAATTTAGGAATTTCCTCTTCAGAAGTTGCCACTACCAACTTACCACATTGATCATGAGCAATATTATGCTCATTACAGAATTTATATAACTTCTCTCTTCCTTCCACACAATTTTTTGCTTTCAAGGATCCAGGTTTATAATATAAGCCAGAATGAATTACGCCACTGTTATTGCCGGTTTGATGGGCAGCAAGTTCTGCTTCTGCCTCCAATATGATTACAGAAACACCTTTTATTTTGCATAATGCCATTGCGGTGGCACATCCGACGATTCCTCCTCCAATTACAGCAATATTATATTTCTTTGTACTCATGATTCATACCCTTTCCCTTGATAAGATTAAGCCCAGAATGTTTTTAACGATTATTTTAAATCCAAACTTACTGAATGGAATTTGTGAATGATTTCGTTTATTCATATTGAATTTAATAAAATGAAGACCCGAAAAGAAAGACCAAATTGATTATCTCTCTATTTTGATGGATGCAATTCAATAAAAATAGTCTTGACTCTTTCAAAACTAGCGACACCTGGAGGGGTTCCCCTTGGTTTCCGAACATACTTTACCGAAGTATACCACACTGGTACATAGCTGCTGTATTTTGCCCGGCTATGTATTGCAGCCAATTTAGCTGCATATTTTAATATCTCCGGTGGAATAGTTCCTGTATGTTTAGATTTTTTAATCACAACATGTGATCCACTCACTCCCTGAGCGTGTAACCACAAATCTTCTTTATGTGCCAGATGGAAGGTCATTTCATCATTAGATTTGGCATTTTTACCAACCCAAATTTCCCAGTCTTGGTATTGATATGTTTTATAAGGCAGATAAATCTCCGATAAACGATTTTCATCTGATTGTAGAATAAACATCTCCTGCAATTTCTTTTCAATTTTTGATAATTCTTTAAAACTTAACACATCATGTAAAGATCTTTTTAATTGAGCTACTCGCTCTTGCTGTTTAAATAACTGCTGTAATTTGTCTCTCACTTCTTTTTGTCTTTTTGAAACTGTTTTAGCCCGTTGAAAGAATTTTTTTGCATTTTCTTTAATTGTTAATTTGGGGTTTAATTTAATGGTAATACTTCTTTGTTTGGGATCAAAGAAATCCAATACCTCTATTTCTGGTTTCCGAGGGGGTAAATGATGTATCTGGGAGAGTAACAGTTTCCCCATTTTCAGATATTTAGTATGCTCAATTGACTTATCCGGCAGGTTTTTTAAATGATTGATTAAGCCTTGAATATGGGTTAGTTTATTATCTATTATTTTCTCAATTCTTTGACGCTTGGTAAATAAACGTGTATCTTTCAATTGCTGAAAAAAGAAATTCTGTAAAGCACTATTAACAGATTCAAATTCAAGATACCGATAGTCTTTAAACTGTTTGAATTCGGTTATAGTGAAAACAGATCGATGATCCGAAATCTGATATATTCTGGGTTTATCGGTTTCACACCTCTTAAAAAAAGATTGAATCGCTTCATAAATCTCTCTGAATTGTTGATTATTAAATTTGATGGTTAGTTGTGTGAGATCTAAATTAAGAATAAGCTCAATTTCAGTAATAATTTCTTGCGTAAGAAATAAAACTTGTTTTTGCAGAAAGAATTTCACCGGGACTTCCGATTTATAAAAATGCTCCCGGAAAGAGTCAAAATCGTTATTCAGTGGATTAACACTTGTGGTAGGTTTAATACTAAATTTTTTACTGGTGTGCTTTTTCTTATTTTTAAAAGCATTAAGTATGATATTATTTTCATCGACGATGAAAAAATTGCTTTGATTTCTGAAGAATTGCAGGTATAGTCTGAATTTATTGTTATGAAAGTGACAGATAATGATTCTCTCACTTGGCATTATTTCTACGTTGGAAAAAATTTGACCAATAATCTCCGGCATTATATCAGTGGAATTTCTGACCCTCTTGCTTGCCGATTTCATTATTATAAAAGGATACTGTGCATCTGCCGATAAGAGTAATTCAGCTGATTCACTCCGGGTAGTTTTCAACTGAATAATCTGTTCGTTTTTTTTCTGGGTGTAGGAAGAATGTATCTCAGCATCAGTAAGAACATCTCTGAGGAACTCTGATTGCCGTTTAAGCGTCAGGTAATGAAGTTCCATATTTTAATTTAGTTAAATATCAGGGAAAAAGAAATGGTTTCAACTTTATTATAAATGTCAGGATAAATGGTGATGTTTTTATTTTCTTCTGACCAGGAAAATGGTAAAGTCATCAGACAGCGGCCGATCACCGCAATGATCTAAAACACGCAAAGTGATTTCATCTTGAATCACTTCACAACTTTGACTACGTTTAGTGAGAACTGTTTTTAACAAATTTCCCTCGGTAAACAACTCATCTTTCTCATTATGAGCTTCTACTACGCCATCGGTATACATAAGTAGAAGATCATCTTTTTCAAATTTAACTTTTGCAGCTTCATACTCCATAGGTACAACTCCAATACCTACACCACCTATTGTTAATTTTTGTGGCTTATTTTTCTTACTGATTAATATAGGAGGATAATGTCCTGCATTAATGTAAGTAAGTTCAGAAGTGTTATGATTGTAATTACCAATGAACAAAGTAATATATTGGTCAGGACTGGAAAGCTCCTCAATTAAATGGTTCAGTTTATTTAAAATTAAAACCAGATCTGTGGTAAAATCCAGATAGGCCTTTAAAGTGGCATGTAAAGTAGCAACTAAAATTGCACCCGGAACTCCCTTACCGCTAACATCAGCGATACAGAATACAGTTTCATGTTCATTAATTGGAAATACACTATAGAAATCCCCACTGATACCCTTACTTGGTATAAAAATACCGCTCATCTCCAGACCTGCCACCTTAGGCATATGATGAGGAATAATTAGTCTCTGAATTTCAGTTGCCAGTGTTATATCTTTTTCAAATTTCTTTTTCTCGAGTGCCGTACGCAGTATGCGGGAATTTTCTATTGCCAGAGCGGCTAAAGTAGCAAATAAATTAAGGGTTCTTAAATCCTCCTGAGTAAACGCTCGCCCATCCAATCTGTTAAGTGCCTGAACCACCCCAATTATTTTTTCTTTATGTTTCAGCGGAACACAAATTATACTCTTGGTGATATATCCTGTTTTTTTATCAAAAGAGGGATCGAAACGGCTATCAGAATAGGCATCCGAGATGAGTAGGGGTTTACCCTCCTTGGCAACCCAACCAGCTATTCCTTTTCCCACTAGCAATCGAAGTGGTTTAATCTCTTTTCCTTTAGGACCTAAAGCAATTTTAAATTCCAATTCATTCTTATTTTCATCTAAAAGCAGAAGTGAAGCCGCCTCAGCCTTCATCAACAACTTGCATTTGTTGATTATAGCTTCTAATAAGGTTTGAATATCTTCACCACTTTCAATTGCATAAGAAATTTCTAAAAGGCTAGTAACTTCCTCAATAGAGACCTGAGTGCGTTCATTAAGCTCCTTGGTATTTTTTAGTAATTCTAAAGTTCTCCAGAAAGCAGCAAGATAACTGACAATAAGTTCACCAATCTTCAACTCTATGGGTTTAATTTTACAGGTTTTTCTCCCTACTCCCAAAAAGCCATAGCAATTTCCATTTTCTCTTATGGGATATAGAATATCAATGTTATAATATTTTAAAAAATCTGCAATAGAAAGATGCTGACTAATATTTTCATTGGTAAGAATATCTTGATAATAATTCAGCCAGAAAATTTTGTTTTGATGATAAAACGGTTCTTTGACTTCAGCATTAAGGAATAAGATGGGTGATATAATTTCTTCCTGTACATCCGAAAAAAGGTAGATAGATCTGTAGTTAAATAAATTTTTGAACTGTCTCAGTACGCGTTGGACTTCGTCTGTAAGATTATTAGACATTTTAAAAAACAAAAAATGGTTTTTAGTTATTCATAATTCTAGAATTTTATTTGCTTTACTTCGTTTATCAGTAATACTATAATCGTCAGAAAACTATATATTTGAATAAATTTATAGAAAATTTTGATTTAGAAAAAAGTATGGCAGGAAATGGAAAAATCCTTCTAGGGAGAGAGATGATCTTTTAAAATCAGGGGAATTTAATACTTTGCTAATAAAGCCTCTATCGAAAAAGTATTCATTTTTACTAGCTAAACCGATGTTCAAATAAAATTAACGATGTATGATGGAATCATACTACTGTTTTTATAATTTTATCTATATTTCTTAATATATTCTTACCGAGGTGAATACGAAGAACTTTTCTTTTTGCATCTAATAATGCTTGACGATCACCCAGGCTCTGGGCATTTTTAAGAATTCCAAAGGTGATAGAGGAAGTATCCTCACCAGCCTTGTCCGGAATATCGAGATCCTGGACATTATCTGCAGTTATTTGGATAAAAAGACCTCTACCGGCATCTCCTTTATGAAGTTGTCCAGTAGAATGTAAAAAACGTGGCCCATAACCAATCGTAGTAGCAAGTTTGTATTTTTTTTGAAGAACTGTTCTAAACTTATGCAATAACTTATCAGTCTCTTTAGTAAGTGTTAGATATACTTGAATAGCAATATAACTTCTCTCCTGAGGGCTAATAGCTGCTGCATTTAAAAAATGTGAAAGGACATCAGATAAATTTTGAATGTTATCATCAGTATATATTGTAATGTCATTCGATTGCAAAGTATACTGCAATTCCGGTAATTTACCTTCTTCCTGGTAAGTTCTCACCATATTGCGAGCCAGTATTTTAGAAGTTTCTACATTCGGTTGATCAAATGGGTTTATTTTCATCACCCATCCAGCAATAGCGGTTGCCATTTCCCAGCGGAAAAATTCTCCGCCTATATCATAAATATCCTTCAGATTAAGACAAATAACGGGGAATTCATTACCAATAAATTTTTGAATTGTATTGTCATACTCATTGTCATCTGCAAGCCGTAAGTAGACAAACAGGCGGTCATTTGCATAATACTTTGGTGAAAGCTCTTCTTCACCTACAACTGGCAGGATCCCTTTCCTCTCTTTACCAGTGCTTTCTGCAATGAGTTGTTCTAACCAAATGCTAAAATATTTTAACTTCATAGACGAAATAAAGGTTAATTTATCCAGACCCAACAATGCCAATGTACCCATAGCCGCACCTAACCAGGTAGAGCTGTTACTTCCATTCCGGTGAGAATCATAAATTTCAGTATTAGCGACCATAACTGATGCCCGGTCCAGCAGTAATTCCAGATCGACACCTAACAGTGCGGCAGGAACAAGTCCAAAGTATGTCAATGCTGAATAACGACCTCCTACATTCTGATCATTTAAAAAAATCTGTCTGAAATTGAGTTTTTTTGACAGGTCGACCAAGGAACTGTTAGGATCAGTAATGGTTACAAAATGATTACCAACTTTTTCTTTTCCAACCCTGTTAAGTACTAAGTTGTAAAAATATTTCATGAGAGAAATGGTTTCAACGGTATTACCAGACTTTGTCGATACCAAATAGAGAGTATTTTCCGGTTGTATGTCGTTGGCATATTGTAAAATAGTTGCGGGATCTGTACTATCGAGGACGTGTAAATCCAAGAATCCATTTTTTGTACCGAAAATTTTAGAGAAAACCTCAGGTGCTAGGCTGGACCCCCCCATACCCAATAATAATACATAGGTAAATCCATCTTTTCTTACAGAGTTCACAAAATTCTTGATCTCTGTAACATTTTCCCTCATCTGCACAGGACTGTGCAACCAGCCCAGGCGGTTAGTGATTTCAGAAGGATTCTGTTTCCATACCGTATGGTCATGCTGCCAGATGCGGTTTACAATATCATCTTTTCTCATTAGCTCCAGAGTCTGATCAACAGCGGACTGGTATTTATTCAGATATAATTGATAATATTCTTTATCTGATCGCACAATATTTCTCTTCATTAACAAATTCTCCATCTGGAAGTTGAGTTAAATGAATTTTAGAATGTAACGACTAGCTTTTCAAAATTTAGTAACTGTACTCAATGCAGCACCAATTATCCCGGCATTATTAGCCATTTGGGCTGCAACAAATTTAGTTTTTAGTTGAATGTATGGAAAAAATCTTTCTGGATTCTCGCTAACACCACCGCCAATGATAACTAAATCGGGAGATAGCAACATTTCCATATAATTAAGAAATTTATTGACACGTTTCCCCCATTCTTCCCAACTCAGATTTTCCTTCTCTCTAATCACTGTGGCAGCCATTTTTTCAGCTTCTTTTCCACTCATTTCCATATGACCAAATTCAGTATTGGGAACCAAGTGCCCATCAACAAATAAGGCGCTTCCGATTCCAGTACCTAAAGTAATAATTAATACAACTCCCCCTCCATGATAATCATACTTTTTTCCGGCACCAAAACGCATTTCGGCTAATGCCACAGCATCCGCATCGTTTAATACTTTTACCATTCCAGAAGTAAAAGTTTTTAATCTATTCTCCAGGTTGAACCCTAACCATTTCTGGGATAAATTTGCCGCGGTTCTTACAATACCTTCTTTAATCACCCCTGGGAATCCACATCCGATGGTCTTGTTCCAACCAAATTCTTTGATGATATCTTTTATAATGGAAAGCATGACAGCCGGCTCGGCAGAGATTGGGGTTGACATTTTTATAACATCCTTAACAAGCAAGCCGTTATCCACGTCAACCGGAGCAACTTTTATTCCAGTACCCCCAATATCAATTCCCATAACAATACGATCATCAATCATTAATAATTACCTCACTTCATTAATAATGTAAAATATTGCTGTGGTTGTACTTTCTGACTTTTTATAACTCCACGAAATAAAGTAAGCAATATACCCATCAAACACCAATATAGATAAGAAAATTTAATTTCATTTACCACTCAATAAAAGTATTACGTTTATATCTCAAATTATCAATTGCTTATCCAGTAATTTTTTGTAGCAACGTGAATAATTGTAAAACACAATATTATATAAAGTATGATCAGCTTTTTATATATTCCAAAATTGTTGTGTCAAATCGAGGTAATTTATCTTTAACTAAATCAATTGATTAAATCCATACACATTCTTATATCAAGAAAATAAAGAGAATTTTTCTAAATACTCTAGTAATGATAATACTTCTTTCCAAGATACTTCTTTCATGTTTTTAAAACCTCCTTAGAATGTATTATAACAAATACCTGGAAGATGACCGGTTTCATCATTTTCATATTCAGATCATAATATGATAAATTAATTTGGTAATTAACCAGACGATATGTGAGCGGGTCTGTTTCTCAAATTAAAATCATTTTTCCATCATAAGATGTTCATCAGTATTCTTTATCTAGAATGAGTTTGATTTAATTGACATTAACATCACCAGTTTGGCTTGTTAAAGTAATATATTCCCAGCTAATGAAATTTTGTGTGATCAAATTTATTGATTCAAATTGAAGAATTTATTTTCACTTAGGAACTAAACGAGGAAATTGGTTAGATGTTTATTTCTGAGGATAGGGATTCGAAAAAATTTTTACCGTCTCATCATGCACCAAGACCCAAATGGAATAGATTGCCAGTGCAGTGCCGAATGGAATATTGAGCAAATCCAGGGCGGAAACTACCAATATCAATATTCTTGCCCAATTTCGTCTTTTAAAAAGACCAATTCCACCTATTATCCCGGGAACAGACCAGATCAGAAAAAATAGAGCTACACCAGTTGAAACTATTGTTAAGATCAGTTGTGCTTTTGATTCTTGCGAAGCGATACCGATTATATTTAAAAGTAAGAAAACAAATATGGCAATTAATATGCCCATAATGCTCAAACCAATATGTAACACCGCCACTACCGTAATATGCTTTTCCATGTTTCTATACCTGATAATAAATTATTAAGAAAATTTACCTCAAAATTAGGAGCGTATTACTACATACGGAACACCATTCACTCTGTTACATTCTAAGTTTCATGATATGTGACTGAAACAGCCAGCTCGATAATAACATGAAATAACCCGGAAACCGCCCTAGCAAAACTTTCATAAGATAATTTTTCCGGTGTATCTTCTGAGGTATGATAGTACTTATAGCGAAATGGGGCGGTATCAGTAATCATTATTGCCGGATAATTCTCTTGCCAGAAGGCCCATTGATCGGACCATCCAATTCCGGTCATCCATTGGGGTGCTACAATTCCTTCTGACGGAAATGCAGCTTTTTTTCGAAATGTTTCTATCGATTTATATACTAAATTCTTTGAGCGCAGATTTCCAACAAAAGCAAGGAAATTTCCGGTTTCTGGATAAGATAATCCCAATGGAAATGGATATCTTTGACTTCCTTTTTCATTGGAATAATATCCAATGGTTTCGAGGGAGAACATGGCAATAATATTTTCTCTTCTTGATCGAGCAGTTTTGGCATAAATCCAACTCCCCATGTACTTAGATTGGAAGAAAGGGGGCTCTTCGTTCACAAAAGCAACAAACTTAACAGTCCTCGGTATGGAATGTTTAGTTAAAATCTTTGCCAGTTCAATGAGCGCTGCAATTCCTGAAGCGTTATCATTGGCGCCACTACTTCCCATTACCGAGTCATAATGGGCACCAATAATAATAATTTCATCTTTTAATTCCAAACCTTGATACTCAAATTCAACATTTTTAAGGGATTTTCCATTTACAGTATACTCCTGAAAATTTATTGTACCGTTTGAATTTTCCAGTTCACTGGTATAATAATCCACAGTTTGCTGAAGTGCTTTGGGATGCCATAAATTTCTCTCACCAATATCAGTTGCAATAATATTGACATGCCTCTGCAGATTTTGCATTAAAAACTGATCATGCTGGCTGAGGGATATTAAAGGCCCGCAATATGATTCACCAGGCATATCAGTATAGTAAAGTGGCCACATTTACAGGTATGAAATGTAGGTTTTTATGCCTACAATTTTTTCCTATTAAAAGCCAATATTAGATAAATATATAATTCTAAATAAATTATAAGGTTTGGATTTTAATGCATTGCTTACTCAATAATTTCAAGACTTGTTCGCATACCAGACTTCTTTGCGGCAGCATTTAATAAAGTGCGAATAGCCTTAGCGTTCTGTCCTTCCCTGCCAATTACCTTACCCATATCACTTTGTGCGACTCGCAATTCATAAATGGTAACTTGGTCGCCTTTTACTTCCGTAACCTGTACATCGTTTGGATTATCAACCAGATGCTTGGCAATAAATTCCACAAATTCTTTCATTGTGCTAATCTCCTCAGAAAAATAATTAGCCGAAATTTCTAGTACCTCGCATCATTTTATAACCTAATATAATAAAAAATTTAGAATAAACGAAAAAAATCATATCGACCAGTCTTTTCTTAGAAAAACATAAAGAATACAAACTTTTTTAAGGTTTTTTCGTACATTAACTTGTATTTTATTGAAGTTATTTAGAATAACAGTCAGACTTGTATCATAATTTTTGTATAAAAAAATTATAATTAAATCCTTATTTACTCTTTTTTAAATTAAAAAAGGGTGTAAAGATGAATGATTCATGATTTTATCGAATAAACATAATTTTAGAAGAAAATAATAAAAAAAGATTATACAATGGATCAAAAAACTCTTGAAAAGTTTCAAAATGCCCTCTCGAATCATCGCGATATTCTATTGCAATGGTTGAATGAGGATTCAGCATCTAAGGATATTCCTTTTGGTGGTAAATCAGTTAATGAAGTGGATCACATTTTATCTGATCTTAAAAATGCGTTAACCAGAATAGATGAGGGGACTTTCGGTAACTGCGAAATGTGCGGAGGGGAAATTGAGAAAGAAAGGTTGGAGCTTGATTATACAACTCATGTTTGTTTAGATCATTATACATCAGAACAGATCCGGGCTTTGGAGACTGACCTGGAACTTGCTAGAAGGGTTCAGAAACAACTACTACCTTGCTGCCTGCCAGAGCTTCCCAATATCGAAATAGCCGTCCATGCCGCATCCGCACGAATCGTCGGTGGAGACTATTATGACTTTTTTACTTCAAAAGATGGTCATCAAGGATTTGTTATTGCAGATGTTATGGGAAAAGGACTTCCAGCCAGTCTACTAATGTCTAATCTACAGGCTTCTTTACGATTACTTGGACCGGAATATGAAACTCCAAAACAAATTCTTGCAAGATTGGATGAACTGTTCAGGAATAACTTGAAACTAATTCGTTTTATTTCAATATTTATCGGCATTATTGATACGAAGAATAAAATATTGAATTATAGTAATGCCGGTCATCATCCACCTATTCTTTGGAATAACACTAAGAAAAAAATTCGAATGTTATTCCCAACAGAACCTGCCATAGGTCTTACTAAGGATCCTGATTTTCAATCGAAGACAATTCAGATGGCATCGGGAGATATTCTATTACTCTACACTGATGGTCTTATTGAATCAAGAAATAGCTATGGGGAAGAATTTGGTGAATCCAGATTGGTTGAATTCACCATAAAACACTCAAATAAAGATGTTACAGAATTTTTAGATGAACTACGGTTAACAGCTGAGAAGCATACCAGAGAATTCCAGGATGATCTTTCCTTAATGATAATAAAAATCCGCTAAGATATAACTAAAAGAATATTTTTATAGTTCCTCTCCTACTGCTTTAATTTTTTAAGTTTCATAACTTCAATACCTGCATCTATTATTGCACCTAGACCATGTTTCTCATTTAGTCTGGCTGGACGATTGTAATAGAATACTAGATTATCTTCAATACCTGTTCCGACACAAATATCTTTTACCTGACCGTCCAATGTAATTTTATTGGCTCTTAGACCTTCCCAACCTCTAATTGCAATAGAACCGTAGCGATCATCGATCCATCCTTCATTGACTGCCCTGGCAATGCAATATACGAACATTGCCGTACAAGATGATTCGGTGTATGAATCAGTTTTATCAAGCACTTGGTGCCATAATCCTTCACCATTTTGATATTTGGCAATACCTAAAATCTGTTTTTCAAGGATTTTAATAAGTTTTTCCCTTTCAGGATGGTTAACTGGTAAATGGTTTAATAAATGTACCTGTGCCATCATCACCCATCCATTACACCTGCCCCAATGTGCAACACCATTTCTGTTAAGGTCACTGTAAAAACAATGGAAGTATAATTCTTTATTCTCATTCCAGAGATATTTTGTAAAATTAAACACCTGCTGAATAGCATCAATAAAATATATATCATCGCCTGAAAATATTGCCATTCTTGCCAGAAATGGTACACTCATATATAAATCATCAGCCCATAATGTCATTTTATGGGGGAATTTTCGTACTAAAGTACCATCTTCCAGGCGATCCTGTCTATCAGTAATATGCTTCGCTGTATTTTCAATATATTCTTTATAATCGTTTCGTTTAACTTTTTCATATACATCAATCATACTTGCACCCATTGCTCCGCAATCATCCAGCTCCTTCATAGTCCATAATTGCCCGAAAGGATAATAATAATGAGGACGATCATGCTTGAAACGTTTCTGAAAAAATTTATAATTATCCATTCCGAATGCAATATGTTCAATAGCAAAATCGAAATACTTTGTCTCATTTAATAGAAGTGATAAATTTATCATTGCCATATTGAGTACACCATTGGTATAGTGCCATTCTCCGAATGGACTGGAAAGTTTGACCTCCAAGTCTGGTGGTATATCTTTTGTATATTTGTAAACTTGATCATTATAAACACCTGTGAATCTAAAATCCGCATGCTCAAGTATGTAATCAGCTATTCTTCTGATTACTATTTCATCAATGTTTATATTTTGTGGATTTACAGATGATATGGATATCAACAAAATACAAAAGGTAAATAATCTTTGCATAATTTAGTCTCCTTTAATATTTACATGAGTTGTATAAATAATTGTTGTCATATTTATGGGCATTTTCTTTTGGGGTTGAAATTAAAAAGAAAGGGTTCCTCCCTTTATTATCTAAAAATTGTGTATTTTTGAATTGCAGCATACAAAAAAGAGGAGCCTCTACTATAAAAGTAAGACGAAAAGTAAACAATCGCAAGGGAATTCGTTGGTTATTAGACCAGGATAATGAAGTCAAGCGTGAATTTTTAAAAGACCAAGAAAATCTATGTTGCACGTTAATTAATGAGATAATGGAAGTTGAAGTAAAGATTGATACAGGTATATAGAATAGTCATTCGAAGCTACATGATGGTAGATAGGGTTCTTGGATATTTCCAAAAGGGATAGCCTAGCCATAATCCTAGTAGTGTCAAATTAGGAACTGAGAAGTTTTGGTTTAAGGTCCTTCGAATTTATGATTCTTAGGATAAACTTAAAAAATTTCTTGACAAAAATTGAAATAATTCTTATAATAACTTAAACGATTTCGAAAACCTTTAAGTATCATTGTTTTTAATATTTTTATAATTTCTTTGCTGTTAAAAAATTACATAATTTGAATATTTCCTAAAATCTCTCGCTCCCGTGGGGAAAAGCTACCAAGTCGCTAAGAATTAATTATTTATAACTATTAAATTTAGATAATTAATGTTTACCAAATATAATGATTTTAAATAGTTAGTTTTATAAATAAGATTCTTGCGTTCTTGATATCTATAGAGTGATAAATTATACAGAATAATTATCCCATATGATTCTTATCGATATTTCAATTTTTTTCTCAATTGGCATTGCTCATTAGAAGAATTGGTCAGGTTAAGGATTAAATTAATATTCTGTTACATAAAATACCGTATAAAATCATTGTAGATTGTACAACAATAGATTCGTTGAATAAATATATGAGTACCTATAAGGACTACGAATCTTCAAGACCAGAGAAGGTTAGCTTCTCAAACTCTCTAAAGTATGAAAATGATTTAGTAAAAGTCATTGTTGAAGAAGTTATCAAGACACTTAAAGCGGAGAGTTTAGAATCAAAATCCTCCGATAATCAGTACCCTAACATTCCTCTTGGTGTTTCTAATCGACATATTCATTTAACACAAGAAACTTTCGCCAAGCTTTTTGGTGAGGAAACAAAATTTGAAGATGACCGTCCACTATACCAACCGGGTGAATTTGCTTCAAAGTACTCCCTTACTATAATTGGTCCCAGAATGCGCGCAATTCAAAATGTTCGGATTCTTGGTCCTTTACGTAATTACGATCAGGTTGAGATTTCATTATCTGATTCAATTTATTTAGGGGCAGATGCACCCTATCGTAATTCCGGGGATTTAAAAGATGCCGTACCAATGACTTTTGTTGGACCTAAGAGTTCTGTGTATCTTGAAAAATGTGCTATTATCGCCAGCCGTCATATACATATGACCAGTAAAGATGCAAAAACATTTGGTGTCGAAGAAGGAGATTACTGTAGAGTGCGAATCCCTGGTGTGAAAAGTACTGTATTTGAGAACGTCTTGGTTAGAGTTAATGATTCATGGAAATTACAAATGCACCTTGATACAGATGATGCCAACGCGGCCAATGTGCGTGGTGAAGTTACTGTCGAATTTGTGGGAAAAATGTAAGGAAGTCTCATGAAACTTGGCAGAGTAATTGGACAAATTGTATCCACTCGAAAAGAAGGTAATGTTGATGGATTACCTTTGTTAGTTGTTAAATATCTTGATGAGAATTTAGGTGACCAACCTCGAAGTGCTGCCTGCGTCGACACGGTTAGTGCATGTGATGGAGACATTGTTTTACTTTGTATGTCCTCTTCAGCTAGAATGACCAAATATACCCGAAATGTTTGTACGGATAATACCATTGTTGGTATCGTAGACATAATTTCCACCGGAGGAGAAGACTGGTATAAAAAAAACCAAATGTAATAAATGGGAATTATTGAAAGGTAAACTTATTGGAAATTACGCTTGAGAAATTAATTAGTCTTGTGACTGTAGAAGTTGTAAAAGAACTGAAAAAACAAGGAATTCAAGTTATTTCTTCATTAGATAACGACGGTTTAGGGATATCAACCGACTCATTAAGAACAAAGTCTGAGAAGATAGATATGAGCAAATATAGAACGCCCGTTCTTACCGAAATTCATATTCGAAGGCTTCATCAATTAACTGGTGAAGTGATCATTCCCAAGAACACCATTATCACGCCCAAGGCAAAAGAAATTATCAAAGAAAAAAGGTTAATTATTACCAGAGAATAATAAATACTATAAATGACTAAATAACTTAAGGAGATATCGAATGGCCAAGGTAGCATTAGGCTTTGTGGAAACGCGTGGAAACACAGGAAGTGTTTTAGCCATCGATGCAATGTTGAAAACCGCAAATGTGGAATTGGTAAAGAAAGTTGGAATTGGTGGTGGATTTGTAACGTCTATAGTTAGAGGAGAAGTTGGTGCGGTAAAATCATCGGTTGAGGCTGGTGCTGAAGCTGCTGCTAGAGTTGGAGAATTGGTTTGTGCGAATGTTATTCCTTCCGCACATGAGGATGTCTTTTATTTGATTGGTATCAAGAAATAATGAGGAGTACGCAATATGCAACAAGCATTAGGTGTAATTGAAACTTTAGGATTTGCCACTGCCATTGAAGCAGCTGATGCAGCTGTTAAAGCAGCCAATGTACAGCTTGGTGAGTGGTTAAAGGTTGGTGGAGGAAAGGTAAATATTATTATTCGGGGTGATGTAGCGGCGGTAAAAGCGGCAGTAGATGCTGGTGTCGCAGCAGCTTCACAAGTAGGTCAGGTACAGGGACAAACCGTTATTCCCAGACCCTCTGATAAGCTTCTACCTAAATTTCCCATAGAGCCAAAAAAGACAGTCAAAAAATAAATTGTCATAAACAAATAGAGGCTTTAAGTGGATATATCAAATGACCAAATACAGGCCATTGTGCAGCGTGTTGTTGAAAATGTTATAGAACAAAGTAGTGTCTCTAAACAGGCAAGCATTACCGAGCCAAAGGGGAATTGGGGTGTTTTTGATGATATGAACGATGCTATTGAAGCTGCGCATCTGGCATTTTTAGAATACAAGGAAAGATGTGACATTCAATGCCGAAAAAAATTCATTGACTCCGTCCGTCAAATGACCATTGACCATGCTGAGCAATTTTCCAGAATGACGGTGGAGGAAACGAAAATGGGAAGGATTGAACATAAAATTAAGAAGCATATCAATGCAGCGAAAAATAGTCCTGGTGTGGAATACCTCCAACCTAAAGCATGGTCCGGTAAAAATGGTTTGGCAATTGATGAATATGCACCGTTTGGTGTTATTGGCAATATTACCCCCAGCACTCATCCTGTTCCCACCATGGTGAACAATATTATAATTCAATTGGCAGGAGGAAATACTATTGCTTTTAATCCACATCCTTCCGCAAAAAAGGTAAATGCATTATGCATTCAACAGGCAAATCAGTATATGGTAAAAGCAGGAGCACCAGATAATTTAGTCACTTGTATGGCGGAACCCACCATTGAGAGTGCCGAGATTCTGTTTGCTCATCCGAAAGTTAAAATGATATCAGCAACTGGCGGTCCCTTCATGGTGGATATGGCTATGAAATATCCGAAAAAAGTGGTTGCAGCTGGACCAGGAAATCCACCGGTATTGGTTGATGAGACCGCCGATATAGACTTAGCAGCTAAAGAGATAACCATTAGTGCTAGCTATGATAATAATGTTTTATGTACCGCCGAAAAAGAAATATTTGTGGTGGATAGCGTTTTTGAAAAATTCATGAAAGCGTTTGAGAAAGAGGGTAACATTCGCTTGACAACCATTCAGATGAACCAATTGGCACAAAAAGCTTTAACAAAATCTGGTAAACACTGGTTGATACACCGAGACTATGTGGGTAGAAATGCCAATATTATCGCTAAAGCACTGGGAATTCATATTTCAGATGAAGTACCATTATTGTTTGGAGAAACCGATCGTAAGCATCCTTGGGTAGTAGCCGAGCAGATGACGTCTTGCCTTCCGGTCGTAAGAGTTAAAGATTTTGAAGATGGTTTACAGGCTGCTCTTGATGCCGAGCATGGCTTTAAGCATACTGCTAGCATTTTCACCCAAGATATGGTTCGAGCCACCATATTCTCCAAAAAACTGGATTGTGATGTTCATACTATTAATGGTGGGACATTCCGCGGAGATGGCGGTGATTTGGGCGAAGCTTATTTTTCTCATACTATTGCCACACCAACGGGTGAGGGTATTTGTACACCGTTGGATTTTTGTCGGAAAAGACGAATCATGACACATGGAGCACTCAGGTTTGTCTAGAATGAAAACCAGTACCCTGAATAAATTTATATCTGATTATGAGAAGTTTGGCATCTGTAGCATTTACTCTAATTCATAGCTTCATCATGGAAAAAAGAATGGGATTGTGATGGTTGACTAAGGTACTAAAAATTTCAAATAAAAGTTCTATAAGGAGAATTATATGACCGAATTGAAAGCAATCGGTATATTGGAAACCCGAGGATTTGCGCCACTAATTGAAGGTGCCGACGCTGCAGTCAAAGCTGCTAATGTAGATGTTGTAGAATGGCGTCAAGTAGGAAGTGCATATGTATCCTTTGTGGTTGAAGGAGAAGTAGCAGCAGTTCGCTCTGCCATAGAAGCAGCTCGAACAGCAGCAGCCCGCGTTGGTGAAGTAATTTCCGATTTGGTCATACCAAGACCAGTGGATGAACTCCAAACAACTTTTGACCGGTAAATACCAGAGGTATCAATGATTTTTGCAAAAGTGATCGGAACGATTGTATCCACCCAGAAAGATGAAAATTTGCAGGGAATGAAATTACTCCTGTGTAAGGAGGTTGATTATGGTGGAAATCCTCAGGACACCTATCATGTGGCTGTAGATGCGGTACAAGCAGGTGAAGGTGACTTTGTACTTCTGGCTTATGGTTCTTCCGCAAGAATGACTGAGCTTACCCGTAATGCCCCGATTGATGCAGTAATAATGGCGATTATCGATAATGTGCAGATAACGGATAAGGTGTAATAGCGCAAAGCTATTGTTGAAGAAACAGATTTTCACTATTTGTTTAATGAATGTCATTGATTATATCGGTTAATTCTGTTATAACTGTCTTTAGAAAAAGAGTTTTTATGAAATTAGGAAAAGTCATTGGAAATGTATGGGCGGATCGAAAAGTATCACAACTGCAAGGCTGTCGGCTTCATATAATCCAGCCCATAACCAGTGAGGGTAAGAAAATTGATCAGCCCCTTGTAGTAGCTGATCCAAAAAATATTGCGGGTTCAGGTGATATTGTTGTTTATGTTACCAGTACCGATGCAGCTCAAGCGTTTGATACAGGTGTTGCACCTGTGAATGCAGCTGTCGTAGAACTTGTGGACTCGATCGACTAGGGACAAGATATGTTTTTAGCACTGGTAAAAAAGAGTATAACTGCAACTGAAAAGCATTGTGTATATGAAAATAAGCATGTCTATGTGGTTGAAACCGTTTATCCTGATGGCAGTCCCAAAGGTATTGAATGGGTGGCGATGGATTATGTTGGCGCCGGGATCGGTGACATGGTGGTTTGTGGGGGGGCACCTGGTGTAGCAGCTGAAGTCTTTGGAGTGGATCGTGCTCCCATTCGAACACTGATTATAGCAATAGTCGATAGCATTGATTATAGAGATATCTAGAATGTTTTACTTCCTATCAAAGAATCGTTTAAAAATTTATCAAAAAATGAACTATTATATTAATTAACCATTTGTTTCCTCTAATATGTAAAGTCTCGTTTAAGCATGAATACAACTGATATAGCAAACATGGGTGTTGTCGGTGCTGGTGGTGCTGGATTTCCCACACATGTGAAGCTGGATTCCCAACCAGAATTCTTGATTATGAATGCAGCAGAATGCGAACCGTTATTACATAAGGATATGGAAATGCTTCGACACCATAGGGATATCACTTTAGAAGGATTAGTTATTGCCATGCATATTACCGGGGCTTCGCAGGGTATCATCGGTATCAAGGGGAAGCATAAAGATATCATCGAGCTTCTTAGGTCAAAATTAAATGGTGTTATTAAACTGGT
>Ga0209635_10000858_pt1 | contig 21983 bp, 26 predicted proteins | sample DeeMarSWOR230_32_FD_187463 | JGI IMG/M metagenome (GOLD analysis project Ga0209635, IMG submission 187463) | Marine sediment microbial communities from White Oak River estuary, North Carolina - WOR-2-30_32 (SPAdes) (version 2) | ecosystem: Environmental > Aquatic > Marine > Intertidal zone >...
ACTGAGAGACGGTAGAATTGGAGATGAGCGAAAGAATGTAGCTTCTGCCTCCTAGAACCACAGTGAAGTCTGCGTACTCTCCCATCAGAGGGTAATTATCAACATTGTTCTCTCAAATCACGTACGAGGCGTCCCCTACACCATCTTGGTCAGCGTCCTGACCTTTGTACATGCTCCAATAGTTTCCTTCCAGCCCATTATCCCAACTATTCCTAGGCGTGAACGTTGTGTTATTCCTAGTTTCGGTATGTAGGAAACTGTTGTCAAACGTGTTATGATAGATGGGATTATCGTGAGAATAGTAGAGTGCTATGCTGTAGCGCGTTTGTTCGTCACGCTTGATAAACGCCCGATTTCCGGCAATAACCGAGTTGTTTGTATAGACAAGATGTAAGTTATACGTATTGAAATTCGCCTCGTTTCCAACAACTCTCGAGTTAGGGCTTCCGAAAACGCCGATGCCCGCCCAAACATTGCTTTCCACATTGTTACTGCTAGCTATGGAACAGGAGGAATTGAAAAATTTGATGCCGTAGTCAAAGTTGCCGTTTGCGCTGCTGCCGACGACTGATACATTCGAAGAATGTGTCACATAAACACCGTTCCAATTACCTCGTGCGCTTACATTGTTTATTGTGGAGTTTTCTGCAAAGGCCACAAGGATTCCTTGGACGTTGTCCTGCACATCCAAATCTCTCACACTGATATTGGTACAGTTGACTAAGCCTAGATACCCTAATCCTTGAAAAGTGAAAGAATCTATTGTAACGTCGTGCTGATTAATCAAATAACGGATAGGCTTATCGTTCACTGTGTTTGAAACATCGATATCGTTGATGAAGTCAGACAACAAGTCACCATTCACTCCAAAATTGTACTCGTTGTCAACCATAACGTTATCCCGCAAAGTGCTGTTTCCGGACGACCTAATCTCAACTCCAAACCACGTATACCGATATACATTGTTTCCAACAACCTCTGAGTTTCTGGAGTTATACAATCGAATGCCATATGAACCATCCTGCAACGTATTGCCAATAATTCTCGAGTTCTGAGAGTCGTCAAGCCACAAACCAAGAACTCCATTCTGCATCGTGAAATTTCTAATCTCCACATTGTCAGCGGTTACGTAAGCCACCCTACCTGTACCATCCCCATCAATGATGGTTGTACCTCGGTCTTCACCAATGAGCGACAACGACTTGCTCACAGTCACATGCTCATAATAAACCCCAGAAGCAACATAGATCCGATGTCCATCCAACGTTTCTGGAGCATCGATTGCCTCCTGTATTGTCAAATAGCTCTCACCCGTGTCAAGATTGCGCACACGAAGATTGTCCTGCTGGGCAGCGCTAATCTGTCCGGGGTAGGACCTTCCACCAAAGAGAGAAGAAACCAACGACGCACCAAGAACGAATGAGAAAGCAAGTATTAACGTCAAAGCTTTAGTCCGCAAGAAGATCGCCATACCTTCCAAACGTAGAGTCGCAATCCAAATTATAAGAATTGTCAGTCAACATCAACAGGTCTAACCAAAAGCGTGCCAACTAAGGTGATAAGACTATAATCGCGGTCGAAAAATGGAGGGTTAGAGATTTGTATAGAACACTTCTATTGTGTCGCTTCCTTCGAAGGCGTCACCATTGTAAAGGTTGCCCACTACTGTTAGTGAAACTTCTTGCTTGACCCTCGGGGACATATGTCCAACCATAGACCAGAGATACCCTATCACCATCGCCCTATCAAACTTGACCATCAGCCCCCTTCCTTCGACGACATGCTTGGACACCGAGACATGCCCCCCCATGACCTCTAAGGTGACCGACGAAATATCAATGTCGTTCACGTCGTAGTCTCGGGGGAGGTCGATATGGGCCGTTATCCAGTTGCCACAACCACCTTCCTTCAGTTGCAGGGCGTTAGGATGGATGTCCACATCAGCTGAGATAACGTTTCCCATGACTTGAGATGTGGCAAGCTGCATCGCGATTGCTAAAGACAACGCAAAAGCTAAAGCTGCTAGAACTAACTGCCTACGCATTTTTCACTCTCCTCTCTCTTCACGTTTATTCAAGCGCACTTTATTAGGAAATCCAGCAATATTTGTCTTGCTGAACAAACGTATAGAACTAAGTTCTACGCTTTTCCCATTATTCCACTGCTTCACGTGTAAGAATCTCAACAATTTTTTCCGCCGCCGTTCCATCTCCATACGGCGACGCTTTCGGCAATCCTCTCTTCTCACCGAGTGTCGTTTCCATTCCCTCCAGAATCCCACGCTTCTCCACACCGACCACCCTTGCAAAGCCCGCCTCAACAGCCTCAGGCCGCTCAGTAGACAATCTAATCACCAACACAGGCTTCTGTATAGGCTGGGCAGTAGCCTCCTCCTGTATCCCCCCAGAATCAGTGATGATCATCTCACAATTCTTCATAAGCACGAGAAAATCAAAGTAACTCAACGGTGGCAAGAGCTGAACATTCTCAGCTCCAGAGAGCTTCCACCACAACTTCTGTTGAACTAGACGCTTCCTACTCCGCGGATGAATAGGATACACCACTGGAACAGGCGCCTCAGCGAAAGCTTCAACAAAATTCTTAAGCACAACCGGATCGTCCACATTCTCCGCCCGATGCGCCGTCACTAAAGCAAACCTCTTGAACCGAATTGCATCCATTATCCTCGACCTCCTCTCCGCCAAAGGAACATGCTGAATCACAGCATCGATAACCGTGTTCCCCGTCACATAGATCTTGCCCCAAACGCTTTCCCGCTCCAAGTTCCTCCGCGAGTTGTCCGTCGGCGCAAAAAGATACGAAGAAAGATGGTCAACCAAGCGACGGTTGTGTTCCTCTGGCATGCGCAAGTCAAAGCTTCGCAATCCAGCCTCAACGTGACCAACCTGAACATCAAGTTTCACAGCGGCCAAGGCTGAGGCCAACACACCGTTTGTGTCACCTTCCACCACCACAACCCTTGGCTTCACCCTCCTAACAACACGCTCAATAAGCGTTAAGATTCTTCCCGTCTGTCCTCCAGGCGAGTACGCTCTCACCTTAAACCCATAATCTGGCTTTGGCAGTTCCAGCTCTTGGATGAACGTCTGAGACATATTAAAGTCATAATGCTGCCCACAATGAACGAAAACATAAGACTCAGCATTCTCCTGCAGCGCCCGAATGACCGGCGCCATCTTGATGATTTCCGGCCTCGTACCAATCACAACCATGTAATCCCCACTGATGGTTTCCACCTTCCCTTCTGCAGTTCACATTTCTATCTGATTACCACGCCTTCCCCTAATATTCTTCCTGTTCTCGACACACGAGTACACAAGGTTGACGTTCCCTCTGACCAACCCGCCCTCAGAATCATGCCAACCACCTATTTGAATCCAAAGAAAAGAGCTAAACAACCATCGTGCATACATATACCGAAATTGTGGGTGCGCAAAGCACTAGTGATAAACCTCCACTTCATTTCGCAAATAGGCCCATCCAGAAGCCAACAACCGCATCGCCCATGGGCACTTATTCACGTTATCTTGTGTTCGAGGACGAATTTACCAAATCGGCGACCTGCATCTGCACATGCTTCCAGAAATCATCTTCGAGCGTGTTCAACATCTCTCGCTCTCTTGCTTCCTTCAGAATAAGGTATCCTCCCCCAAACAATGAAGTCAAGTATCCAGCTATCATTGACCGTGAAAAAAGCCCTCGCTTTCCTCCTGACAAGAATTCTATCACAAAGTCATCCGGCTGACCGACCACGCTCACGTCAATCTTCAGTTGCAGGCCTGGAATTTTGCTCTCTGCGCGGATTAAGTATCCACTAGGCTCTTGTTCAAACGTGGTTTGAAAATCCATCTCATTGAAGAATGGGATTATTCGTTCAGCAAGCATTCTTAGATCCACGTCTTTCTTAAGCCACTGATTCTTCATTTCGACACGCCTTCCACACTAAGAATGCTATCCGACAATTAGTCTTTGCAGGTATACTTTGCCCGCACGCGTATAAATAGGAATTGGCATCGCAGTCTGTTGGCTATAAGTTCTGACCTCTCAACTTCTCATACCTTTTCCAAACAACAACGTAAAGTTGATCCCTCAAAGCGTCTCCAAGGGGACTGAAGTTGTGAAGACTCTTGATTGCATTAGCCAACTCTTCGTCTTCTAGAACTTCTGCCACCCATCTTTCAAAATCTCCTCGATGGAAATGAAATTCTAGCGATTTCACGTTGACTTGTCTTATCTTAGTCACAAACTCTTCTAGAGAAGACGCGTGTTGACCAGAGTAGTTCCCTATGGAGGTGAAAAAGTAGAATTCCTTTTCTCTCGGCAATCTTCTCAGAGATCGAGGAACTGAGAAAGGCATCAGCTGTTTAGCCCCTCCTTCCCGAAATCAGACCGAATCCGCTTACGCCCAATACTCGACTCCTATTAGTCACAGATTTTTCATTCCTTCTTGAAGATAAGTATTTCATCTTTATATTTTCTTGTGATAATGGACGTTCGGATTCTCAAGACTCCGGGAAGTGGCGCAACCTTCTGAGCGATGAAAGAATGCAGCTTGTCCTGATCTTCGGCAACCACCTTGGCAATTATCAACAGCTCTTCAGACAGTGAGGTGGAAACCTCCAAGACTTCGTCTGATTCGGACAACCTCTCTGCCACATTCTCACTTTCCTTAGGGTTAGTAAATATAGTCATGATGGCCGTGATATTTTTTCGTCCAATTTTAGCTAAGTCAACGATTGCAGTGTATTTCTTAATGACACCTTGTTTCTCCAACCTCTTTACATGGTCATAAACTGTGGAGTGCGCTACGCCTAGGTGGTTACCAATCTCTTTGTAAGTCTGTCTTGCATTCTCCTGAAGGGCCTGCAAAATCCCCTCATCTAAGCTGTCTACGGCAATCATCTGCCTTCTCTTTTTCATCGTCTCGACCCGAGCGAAACTAGTTTGCTGCTCAGGTAATTTATTGTTTGTCGTCGGAAAAATGTGTGGGAAACAACAAAAACTCGAAAAACCTACATGCTCTACACTCACGAGGTTTAAATAATTCAAGAGATAAATTGATGCACCTACCTAGTAGATTCACGGATTTTTGTCACAAAAATTGCTCTGGTGCCTACAATTTTTCAAAAAATATATCATCCTATGAATATTTTTCGAAAATCTTGTTAATTACCCTTAAATTGTTCGAACTAGAACTTACTTCTATAGTTAACTAGAAGGCACATGAATGACCCAAGATATTCCACAGGTTTGGGACCTCCTCAAGCATTTTAAAGATTGGTGTGAGTCGAAAGGATGGAAGACCTCTGAGTCTGAAGATTGGGTCAAGAAAGGCGCAGAGTACCATAACTTTCTGTGGACTTCCACCATTCATCTCTCGACTTTCAAAAGGATTGCCATAAATCATCGGTGTGCCATTAATGAAGGAATCTCCTACCGCGTAGTAGACGTCTCTTACACCGCTTGGTTGTTCCCACAACCCCCTCCTGAAAACCTGATACATGTAGTAAGAGAAGACCCTGAGCTCTTGAGAAGAAACGCGATATATGACCTAAGCTATCTGTACGCTGATAAGCCAACCTGCTTGAGATTAAACGAGACCAGAAGTAGCGTGTTCCGAGAGTTTGAAAGGTTCTTGCAAGAGAAGTGGGGAATAGAAGTGAAATCATCTCAAGAGACCCTTGTCGAAGAAGTCTAGGGCCTATCCTAGCAGAACTTCATCAGTAGCGCAACTTACTTGGGCACATAAATTGCACGCTATTCTTCTCCTTCATACGGCGTCGCTACCGAGAAAACGTCTCGCGGCGCTAAGACGGATATCCCAGCATACTTGCCGATTATGTCGACGCGGAGGATTTTCTCAGGATTCTCGAGGTCCACCTTCTCCTCGATTAGCTCGGCGAGTTCTTCGATAATATCCGTTTTGTGATACTGGTTGTATCGGCGTTTTTCAACGGTCATTCGCCACGTTTCACCTACATCGATTCTGCTTTTTAGTCTCCGTATGCCCTCCTTCATTGATTTCATGTCAGACCGGGTCCACAAGTCAACTGGTACCCACTTTGACGTGTATTGGATGGTCATAGGATCGTCAGTAAACAATTCTCTAAGCCGGCTAATCACCAGTCGTGAATCCAGGCGAGTCCTAACGCCAATTATCCCTTGGGCGAACGTACGCCTAACTACTGGACTTTCGTCGCCAAGTACATCCAGAATCTGAATGATTTCTTCCTGTGCTCTTCTGTAGTCGCCCCAAGAACAAGAAACAAGGATGTTATAGTCGTAAATCCTCTCTCCCATGTGAGCACCAATTCTCAGAGGCCTCGTTTCACACTTAAGTTTAACACCAGTTTCTCCTCGATGACCTCTAGGAAGCTTTGATAAGTAACATAAGCCCACCTACTTGAGGGAGAAAGATGCCTGAAAAAGGGGAAGAAATAAAGAAGGTCGCTGAGCTTAGAACGAGATTACAGAAGCGTGTGGAGCAAATCGAAACCGAACTTGAAGAACTGCGAGTCTTGCTCAAGCTCGTGGATGAAACCTTACTAGAGAAAGGCTTCAAGAGAGCTGAAATTGCAGAGACAGCCCCTGCTCCTCCTGAAGCCGAGGCAACTCCAACCCCGCCTGAAGTCGCTCCAACACCCGCAGAATATGAAAGAAAGATTCCTTTAAAGACGGTGACTGGCGATCTTCTCGCCGTCCTCTACATGTCAAAGGATTCTATGCAGATCGCTCCTGCTGAAGACAAGAGCTTCGATGTCAAAACTCCGCCCTTTATGTCGTTCCTGGTTGAGAGAGTTCTGGCCAAGATGCAGGAGAGCGACCGTGAAGCGGCAAGCAGGGGCGAGATCACTCCAGATAACATCCTCTCCTATAACATCGCTCGAGATGGAGATATAATCCGAGGGGTGACGATTAGAAATATCAGGTCAGGAAGACTGAGGGAGCTGAAGTCGGCTGTCCGTTGGACTCTGGAAAAGATGTATGAGAAAACGGTTCAAGAAAATTGACTGTCGTGAACCGAGAGGAAGGTCTGACAATTTTTCTTTTACAGAATTCTTGGCTAGGGCCATCCTGCGAGAGCCGTTTCGAACACTCTCTTCACAAGTTCGAGAATATAGTCTAATTGCTCAGAGTATAGTCCCACGGTTAAGAAGGTTAAGCCTGAAAGTAGCAAGAGGGAACCGATGACCCTCTTCACCGACTGATCCATGAATAATATCTCCGATTGTCATCATTGATTGACTCATCATCTATTTAAAGAGTTCATAAAATCTGCGCTGCTCTACGTAGTCCCAACGTCAGTGTGAGAGTATTCAGTCAGCAGATCTTCCACCTGTCTGCACGTGAGTGAGCAACTTTTCACCCATTTTCTGGATGGTCTTTATGCTCTGTGATTTTCCATTGTATTCCAGGGGAGTCATTCGATGCATGTCGGCTTCCAACACTAGCTCGTCATAAGGAATTACGCCAAGCAGAGAAATCTTGTTGTCACCTGCAAACTTTTCAATGACTTCTCTCTCTTTCCTATTTGCAACCTTGTTCCCTACGATAAAGATTCTCTTGATTCCAGATTCAGTTGCCAGGTCATGAATTCTCCTCGCCGTTTCCAAGGACTTGAAGCCTGGATTGACGACTATGAGCATTGTATCAACGTGTTTCGCTGTTCCCCGCCCCATATGCTCTATCCCTGCCTCCATGTCCATAACCACAACCTCGTCTCTCTCAACAACTAGGTGGCGAAGCAGCTCCCTTACGATGGCGTTTGCCGGGCATGTGCAGCCTCCCCCCGTTGATCTGACAGTTCCCATAAGAAGAAGGTTCATGCCATACGGCGATTTCACAGTGAAATCCCTAACAATGTCGTTGACGCTGAAGGAGAGGCGGTAAACGCCGGAAAATCCAGTGCTAGTCTTGGACTCTACTAGTTCGGTGTTCTCGGACACCGGAACGATTTTGTTTGCTTGTTCGAGGGGAATGCCTAAGGTTAGGGCTAGGTTTGGAGAGGGATCGGCGTCGATGGCTAAAACTTTGAAACCTCTTTTGACAAAGTAGTCGGCGAGAACTCCTGCAACTAGGGTTTTCCCAACTCCACCCTTACCAGTGACAGCTATTTTCACTCGGTTTTCACCGTGTTTTGGTTAAGTCTTGTGGGTCTATTTACGCTTTCTGAAATAGAAGGGACCATCTTTTTCAAAATGCATTACAAGCCTGCTTCGAGCAGGTCCTTGATTTCGCGCTCGCTTCTCATTTGTGCCTGGCATTTCTCATGTCTTTTGTCTGCCTCGTTCTCCAGGCTCTCTTCCGTTGAGTTTCTATCCTTTCTCTAGAATAGGCGTAGTGTTTGGAACCAGGTCTTCTAATTTGGTCCAACCCCTTATAGAAGTCTGAATAGCTTATTGCTCCATCGGAAAGTGCTGATGTGATTTCGTTTAGTCTCATTTTCTCCTCATTTGAAGTGGTGTTATCCCACGTCTTGGAATAGGCCATAAAAGCGACGTGGAATTTGAAGTCGGATGGTCTGTCAATCATAAGTTTTGTCACTTCTTCTTCATTAGATTGCAGTTTTCTTTCCTTGGTCATAATGATCTATACCCTGAAAGCGTAGAGACTCTATACGTAAAGCTCACTATAAATCTTCTCTTGTGCGTGCATGCGTGCGTGCAATTTTTAAGGTTAGAATTCGAAATAGCGATCTTTGTGGTAGTTGAATAGCATGGATGCTGAGAGAATAGATCCTCTCACCGTTGCGTTGGAGCAGTTAAGGACTACGGCGGAGCGGATAGATTTAGATTCAAACATTTACGAGATTCTCAAGTATCCGAAACAGTCACTTGTCGTTTCAATCCCTATAAAACTTGACAATGGCAAAGTCAGCGTTTTCACGGGCTGCCGTGTCCAACATAACGATGCACGGGGGCCCTTCAAAGGAGGCATACGTTACCATCCAGATGTTACTTTGAATGAAATCAGAGCCTTAGCTATGTGGATGACGTGGAAATGCGCGGTTGTTGATATTCCCTATGGCGGCGCCAAGGGCGGGGTGTGTTGTGATCCAAAGGAATTGTCAAAGGAAGAGTTGGAGCGCTTAACAAGGCGATACGTTAGTGCGCTCATGGATATTATTGGACCTTTTCGCGACGTCCCTGCCCCGGATGTCTACACTGACGAGCAAATCATGGCGTGGATCATGGACACCTACAGTCGATTCAAAGGTTATAGCGTGCCAGAATGCGTCACTGGGAAGCCCATTATCTTGGGAGGGTCTGAAGGTCGGACTGAGGCAACCTCGCGTGGTGTGATAATTTGTGTAAGAGAAACCACCGGGCGTCTTGGCTTAAAAATGAAAGGCGCAACAGTGGCCGTGCAAGGCTTCGGAACTGTTGGTTGGAACGCTGCAAGAATAGCCTACGACATGGGGTGCAGAGTGATTGCAGTTTCAGATTCGAGGGGCGCAATCCACTGTGAAGAGGGCTTGAATCCATACAAGGTTTATGAGCATAAAGAGAAGAATGGCTCTGTCGTCGACTACAAGGGATGCGAGAACGTAACAAACGGAGAATTGTTAGAGTTGAAATGTGACATCTTGATTCCTGCGGCTTTAGAAAATCAGTTAATGAAGGCTACTGCCGGAAGCATAAGAGCTAGAATTATTGTAGAAGCAGCTAATGGACCTACGACTCCAGAGGCTGACAAAATACTTCAAGAAAAGGGGGTCTTCGTAGTGCCAGATATACTTGCTAACGCAGGCGGGGCCACAGTAAGCTATCTAGAATGGGTACAAAATCTCGAACGAGAACACTGGTCTTTAGAGGAAGTGAACCGTAAACTGGAGAGCAAGATGCTCAAGGCTTTCAATGACGTTTACGAAACGGCAACGAAAGAAAAATCTGATATGCGGACTGTAGCGTTAATGCTCGGCATTGGAAGAGTTGGTGAAGCCATAAAAACACTTGGCATATGGCCATAATCAGCCAGAAATGCCACTTCTGTTGCCTGTCATTAGGAGCGTGACAAGACCAGACGCTCAGAGCCAACGTCAACTTCCCTGATCTTGCAGTTCTCGAATACTTTTGTAACACCAAGGACGTCTTTAACCGTGATTCTTGTGCCTTCCGCCTTCACGTAGACTGCGCCTTTGTAGACCGCCTTTCCTTCCAATTCCACGGTGAACTCGCACACTTTTTCTCCCTCAAGCGTTTGGCTTCTATGAAATGAAGCCTTCATATAAGCCTTCTTCAAGGAGTTCTGTTCATCGAAGAACCGATTTCTTGTTTCAACTTAGCATAGGCTTCTTTTGGGTTTCTCAGGTCGGCTGCTAGCTTTTCAAAGGGGCATATGTCCGTTCTGTCATAGCTGAGGATGTTTGAGACGCGGTTCTCATACTCGTAAGAAATGGCATTTTCTCTCAGTATCTGCATTCCATCTTCACTTATTGTGACTGCAAATACCGAAGCGACTTCACCGTAAGCGCAAAGGAGGGCTGCTGCTCTGCCGACAATTCTATCTGCAACTGCAGAGCCAACCATCTTCTTTCCAAGCTTTTCGATAGCCAGCAGAAAACCACCTATGCCGTGAGCTCCAGTCTCAAAAACGATTCTTTCCCTTTTTACAATGATAAGATTGAGATTGTTTTCGTGCAGTTCACGCTTGGCAAGTCTTATATCTGGGTTGTCCATTTCTGATGAAGAAGATCGAGGGCTTCAGAAAAACCTTTACCTACTTCGCATTATGAATAGTTCTTCCTCCGGCATAGAAGCAATGACATGTGCGAGTCTGCGGACTTCCTCTGGCGGTATATCTTCGGCCAGCAGCTGGCTCTTCAACGCTTGAAAAGTAACTGGATTAACTAGAACGTTGACTTCTTTTTTTTCGTCTTGGAGTTCAAATTTCGCTGCGATCTGTGAGGATTTGCGCTTCAACCTCAGTCTCTTATTTCCCATGGTGCATTTTGTGGCTATTTGGATACCGTCTATAATACAGGAGAAGGGAACAGAATTCCTCAACATCGCTGTCACACGCAACTTATCCTCTCTCCCCTTAATTCCTAATTCTCTAACACCGACAAGCCCCAACCTAACACCTATCACAAGAAAGGGCCCCAAGTGTCCGTGAAAATCTTCAGCTCTCTTTATGATGGACATTAATCCTGTGTCCGTGTTATCTTTCGCCGCCAACGTGTCACTGGCGACTATATGAGTACGCGTCATTTTCAAAGTCACCTTTCAGTCTCTCTTCACTAATTCTACCGTTTTTGGAGTTATGCCTCTGGAGGTCAAAGCATTAGTCAATGATACGCCTACTATGCCTCCTATAGCGCCACCAATGGCGTGCAATCCCGCCCAACCTAGTATTCCTCCCCATGTTTGCAGCATTGCAGGAACCAAGAAGAATGCTCCGATGATTAAGCCGGCAACGGCTGCTGAGAACACCGAGATCGCAAATAGGCTGAGTGAGCCTAAAAGTCTTTTTTCGAATACACGCGTGTGTCCGATGAAAGATGTGAGAACATCAAATAGGATGGAGGCAGCGGTGAAGCCGAAGAAGTGGTAAGCTTCTGGTCTGAACACGAAGTTAATTATCGTCGCTATTACGCCTACTAACGTGGCTGCCCCAATCTTTCTTACGTACCATGCTGCCAGTATTATTGCTGCAAAGCCTACTAGGTCGCACCAGAACGGCAGATGGAAGACTTGAAAGAAGATGGGTGATATCGTCGCGTTTAGGACTCCCCATAGAGCTGCGAAGATCGTTATTGCAGCCAGATCGCGGGTCCCAAAGTAGGTCGTAGATCCGTCCTCCAGTAACACCTTTTCAGAGAAGAGTAATACCGATCGGTATTTAAAGCTTCACTATATCCAAAAGAATATGTGTGCGTGTTACTGGGTTCGATAAAGCTTTATGACCGACGAGCTAACGGGTTAACTGGAGAAAGACATGACCAAGATTGTGCGTGTTGGCGTTACTTTTCCACCAGACCTGCTTAAAGAACTCGATGAAGCAGTCGAAGAGATGGGTTATGAAAATAGGTCGAAGGCGATCCAAGACTCTGTGAGGGCGTTTATCACCGAGTACAAATGGCTCAAGGATCAAAGAGGAGCAAAGGCAGGTGTGTTGGTGATGATTTACGACCACGAGGTCAAAGGCTTAGACGACGCTTTGATCGACACCCAGCACAGTCATAGCCACGTGGTCTTCTCCACAATGCACGTTCATCTCAGCGATCGGGAATGCCTCGAAGCCATTGCTGTCAAAGGTGAGGCCAAGGAAATCAGAAAACTGGCTCAAGAACTGGCAGCTAGAAAGGGAGTTAAGCAAGTCAAACCTATGATTGTTTCTTCGTGAAGAGAGCTTGAATCGTTAGGTTATAGCTAGCATTCTTTCTAGTGCCGTGCGGGCTTTTCTTGCTACTGAGTCAGGAACTGTTACGCGGTGTTTTTCTTCTTTGAGTGATAGGTAGATTCTCTCCAGCGTATTCAGCTTCATGTTGGGGCAGATAGCTTCATCATAGGCTGGTAGGAACTCTTTTCCAGGATTTTCTTTCCTAAGTCGGTGAAGTATCCCGTTTTCTGTTCCGATTATGTACTTGTGCGCATTAGTCTCTCCTACGTATCTGCAAATCTGGGATGTGCTCCCAACGAAGTCTGCTAGGGATTGGACCTCAGGGGAACACTCAGGATGTACGGCGACTACGGCGTCTGGATGCTCCTTCTTACGGAGCAAAATGTCTCCTTCAACAAAAAGGAGATGGGTGGGGCAGAAGCCCTTCCTCGGAATTGGAATTACCCTCTTTCCAGTCTTTTGTTGGACACACCACGCTAGATTGTGGTCTGGACCGAAGAGAACAGTATCCGAATTTAATGAGCTGACAACTTTTACGGCATTCGCGGAGGTGCAACAGATGTCGCATTCGGCTTTGGCCTCTGCAAGCGTGTTTACGTAAAGCACGATAGGGATCTTTGGATGCTTTCTCCTCCACAAGCTAACATTTTCCGCTGGAAGCATCTGGGCCATAGGACACCGAGCGCCAGAACTGGGAAGAAGAACTTTCTTGTCGGGGTTTAGAATGGCCGCGGATTCAGCCATGAAATCTACAGCCGAGAAGACTAATATCTGTGCATCTTTTTCTTCCATCGCACTTCTACATAGTCCAATGCTGTCGCCCACGTAATCAGCTAAGTCTTGGATTTCTCCTCTTTGGTAGTTATGCGCCAGTATCAGTGCTCTCTTCTGTTGCTTCAGTTTCAGAATTTCATCGACAATTGACATGTTTGACATTCTTCCACAACTGGACTGGATACAGCATTGGCATCATTAATTCGGATTGAGAGAGTTTCTAACCTTACGGAGGAATATAACTCTATCCTTAGTAGTTTTTAGTATATCCTTTATTTTCGCTTCCGGAAGAATTTCGCGTTTTCCATGTCGCAGACGTATTCGAAGCCAACTTCCAGCAGTTTTTCGACTTCGTCGGGTGTTTTGGCAACTTTGACGTGGAATTCGTCGTTGGCGGTCTTGTACAATGCGTTTTCGAGGTGGATGTAGATGAGGGTGTTCTGAATGTTCACGTGGCCTAGGACTTCTTTGACGTGCAGGATGTCTCTGGTCTTGTGGTAGAGCATCGTTCCTTTGAGGTGTCGCAGTGACTTCCATGTGATCTTCAATATTCTTGGGTTCTGCAGGTTGGTGCTGCGTTTTTTTCGGACCTGCCAGAAGTATGAGGTCCAGAATTTGAGAAAGCCGTTGCGGAAGATGTATTCAGACTCTTTCGGTAGCATATCAATCCTGGCGGTGAGTTGCTGGCTTAGGGGTAGCATTCGTGGGTTGCTTCCCTTTTCTGCCTGTATGTTGATGGTTCTTCTTGTGGGATCGAAGTCGATCCATTTGAGGGTCCATGCTTCGCCTGGTCTGATGCCTGTTTCTTTGATTAGTTGAGTGAATGTTCCCAGTTTGTGGCGGCATGCGGCGATTAGTTGGTCGACATCTGATTCCAGTGGGATGTAAGGTAGTTTTCGGGTCTTCGTTGTGTAGCTCGGTGGTATCCATGTTTTGCCGAGCATTTCGAGGAATCTGTTGTAGATCTCTACGAAGACGCCTTTTCGTTGGTCGCACCAAGGTTGTACAGATATGGCTTCCTTAACGTTCTCTGGGTCCAGAATGTTGAAGCCTCTCTTCGCGACGGTTGTCAACATCTTCATGTATTCTTCAACCGTTGAGTCTTTGCGTCCTTGCTTCTTTAGCCACCAACCGAATTCGATGATTTTGCCTCGAATTTCTTCCATTGGTTGTTTCTGCGTGGCCCCCGCGGCCTGCTTTTGTCGGTTCTCCACTTGGACCAAGTTTTTCGCCCCTCTTGGCTCGGTAGCGCCTACTTGGCGATCGTAGAGTAAGGCAACGTTCGGATAAAAACTGATTCTATGAATTCTCTGAAGACCTTCAGATTGATCAGAGCGGTTCAGATGGGGCTCGCTGAATCGGTAGCCGCAGGCTCGGCAGAGGTAGCGTTGTACGTCGCCATGGCGTGTACGTCGCGTTCCGTCACGCCAAACGCGCTGCGACGTACATTCTGGACAACTAGGCGCAATGTCACGGAGTACATCCTTAGAGTGTACTCTGTTGGATTCGGCGCCGGGATTCGAACCCGGGTCCTCAGACGTATGAGACCTAGGCAAAAGCCTGGTCCTCCTACTCACACGGACAGCTCATCGGATCCATCTCCACCACCCCTCAGGATCCATGGCGATGGCGCCCTCGTCAACCATCCTGCAGAAGAGGGTCTCGGCCTCCGATTCGGTTAGGCTTGGGTCCAGCTGCTTGGCTAAGACTGCAAAATCGTGTTGCGTGCCCCTTGAAAACTTCTCCCTCAGCGTGACTTCGAGATGAGATAGGCCTGCGAATTTGTCCTTTTCTTCGTCGCTACTAATTTCGTGGTCCTTTTCTAGTTTAGCCTCCTGTTCGGGCTTGAAAGGCTCTGGAAAATTTTCTTCCTGGAACAGGGTTGCCTTGAAGTGATTCTCTAGGTCGGAGCTTGGGTTTCCAAGGATCGCATAGCGCTCGCGATTCTGTAGATTCTTGTATATGAAAATCTCTTCTGGGGACGAATAATTTTTGAGCGCTTCCAGCCAGTTTTTGAAGTCCGTTTCGTGAAAGAAGGGCGTAGATTGTCTCAGCGAAGAATAGGACGATTTGTCTGGCGTTTTCATGGCGTGGACGAGGTGCCGTCGCTTGTCTTCGGGGTCGTCGACCGTGTCTACCCAGCCGATGTCCCGGAGGAGCTCGACGTACTTGTAGAGTCGCTTCTTGCTCACTTTCTCCGCCATGACCTCGTTGTGCTTCGCCACCAGATCCTCGTATCTGACCGGACTCTCGAAGGGCGCCCAGAGATGTTGCCGAAGCTTACTGACGATGGAGAAGATGTTGTCTCGTGGCCGTCTGAGGCTTTGAAGTACCTTGGGAAAGGTTACAAACCGAAAGATAGAAGCCGACCGTACGTCAGGGTAGTCCGCCCCTAGGAAAAGCTCCGCCAACACCAAAGCGCGCGCATCATTTTGATAGAACTCGTATATAGAATTAAGAGGGTGTGCGTGGGTGCATGTGGATAGAATCTAACCCCAAACCCAAATAAGAAAATCAATCTATAATTGGGAATAGTGCTTTCATACTGTCGTAGGATGCGAGTTTACGATGAAGATACTAGGGATTGACATCCTCAAATGGATAGAAGTGGTTATGGCAATAATAGCCACAATTGTAGTTGCCCATATAGCCTCATCAGCTTTTGGCAGAGCCCTAAGGAAAACCGCACTTCCAGACGACAACAAAAAGAAGCTCAAAGCTGCTATGCAATACATAATATATGCGATCGGAAGTCTTCTGATTATTGTTTTCTTGGCGTTCGACATTATCGGGACCATAATCAGCTTAGGAGTCCTCGGTCTCGGCATAAGCTTCGCATTAGGAGGATTCGTATCCAGTCTAATCTCAGGTATGATGGTTGTTCTTGATAAAGACTTCAAGGTGGGTGACGAAATAAAGGTAGCAACTTTCCAAGGAAAAATAGTAAAGATAAGCTTGCGCAAAACAATATTGACCACAGGAACCGGCGAAAAAGTCTCTGTGCCAAACGCCTTCTTGCTAACTAATCCAGTTGCCATAAGAAGAACCGAGGCACGCGCATCTTAGAAAATGAATACGGATACACCTATTTGTTGTAGAATAAACAGGAGGTATACCGTGCAGAGGAAGAGTGCTGCCTTTTTGCTTATGCGTTCACTTGCACCTATCAGGTACCAAACGCTTAGCGAAGAAAGCAAAACGTAGAACATGATGCTTTGAACAGCCAGCACGTCCACTTGAGAAAAGGTGATCAACGAAGATACTCCGAGTATGAGAGTGATGTTGGCTATGCAGCTTCCAAGCAGATTCCCAAGAGCCATGCCGAACAGATTTTTCTTTAATGCTTGCGCTGTTGTTACAAGCTCGGGAAGAGATGTTCCAAGACCTACAATGGTTGCGCCTATTATGGAAGGAGGCAAACCTATGAAACTTGCGATGTCAATTGCACTGTCTACTACAAACTTTGAAAGAATTATTACGAGCGCGACACTGAGTGCGAATTTGAGTCCGACCATAGCCGTGGCTCCCTTCTCAATAGGCTCAGTGGGCTCGGTTTTTCCGGTTTTGCGAGAGATTGTTATGCTAAAGTAAATGAATAGTGTCAGTAGAACGATGCCTAGCACTGGGCCTAGGCTGCCCCTTTGAACAATAAATAAAGGTATTATTGAAGAAAGAAAAAGGAATTGCACGAGATCTTTCTGAGACTGCCCTTTTACCAAGATTTCCGTTTTGCTGAGGAAAATTGCGAGTCCGATGATTATTGTGAGGTTTGCAATGTTGGATCCTAGAACGTTGCCTACTGACAATCCGCCTTCTCCTAAAGTGGCGGCGACCGTTGAAACAGAAAGCTCTGGAAAAGACGTTGTTACAGATAGTAGAATGAAGCCTGCTGCCATTTCAGATAGGCCAAAGGCTTTTGACAGCACTAAGACGTATCGTATGACTCTTTCGCTGAGTATCGCAATCAGCGATAAGGATATGATCAGCAAAAGTACGCTATACAATATCATACATGACGCACTATCAAGAGTTGTCTTCCTTGACTAATATTTTTGCCTAGTGCGTCTTTCTTTCAAACGGTTTGTTTCCTGATATTTGTCCTGTCATGTTGCTTAAGAAGATGTCAGGATGCGGGTTATTCTATTTCTTTTTCGTCATGGCAAAGACCGCGTTAACTGCGACTATGACGGCAGCTGGAGCTGCGAAGGCCACAACATAGTTTAAGATTCCTGTAGCCCAGTAATAGAGCAGTTCGTGAACTCTGCTCAGTGGAGACCAAACATCTGCAACATTGGTTACTATTAGCGCAATTGTTACTATAAGAAATGGAATGACTTCCTTCGCTGTTATGCTTGTAATTCCAACAATGATTCCTAAGATTAACATTATCAAAGTGACCCATCCGTTGATGTCTGCAACACCGGGGTCGCTAAAGCCTGCTGGGTGTTTATCGAAGGCCATATAGCCGACCACTAGCCCCATTAAAATTGCTGCAGCAATGAAGGCAATAAACGCCCACCGCGATATTTTTTCTGTTTCCATTCTAGACCCATGGTTTGTAGCTCTTCGGTAGCGTTTTATAAACCTTGCTGCACATGGATAAGGGCGCTCGTGTGTGAATGCTTTTGGTGTGTTGCCTTATGAGAGGTAGTCTTCATCAAGGGTTTCTAAGAATTCTCTTTGGCTTTCCGATATCTTCGATTTCACCTTAGCAAGTTGAGCCTTTACCATAGGCGTGACATGTGGTTTTATGAGTTTTTTGAAGTACGCTAGCTTTACGATTTCTGTCACAATTATGTATCCAACCGTGACGACAATTATGACGCCGAGCAAAAGTAAAGGCAACGAAGTGAATTCAAAAGGGCTGGCAATGGGAAGATAGATTAGTGCAAAGGTTACAAAGAGGGCAATAGCCGAAGCCAATAACAATTGCTTACTAGGAGGTTCACTCTTCAAAAAGAACTTATCAGTTCTGATCATGAACAAGACGAGCACCTCTGACAAGACGATTTCTACAAATAGGGCAGTCCTGAAGAGGACATCACCTACGTCAAAAACGGAAAACAGCAGCATAATGAGTATTATATCAAATACGGCACTCACTAGACCAAGAAGCCCACCCAATTTGAAGATGTGGGTTATGTCCCATCTCCTTGGCCGCACCAGTACCTCTTTTTCAACGTTATCTGTTGAAACAGCAACAACGGGAGTGTCTGTCAGGAAGTTTGCTAAGATCAGTTGAGATGGCAGCAATGGTAGAAAATGTAGCACTACTGATGCGGCTCCAATAGCGTAGAGATCGCCGAAGTTCCCTGATATAGTATAGATTACATATTTGACTATGTTGCTGAAGGTTCTTCTGCCTTCTCTGATTCCATCGACTATTACTTTCAACCCCTTCTTGAGCAAGATAATGTCTGCGGCGTCCTTTGCAATGTCTGAGCCTTGGTCTACAGCTATCCCTACATCAGCCTCTTTCAGGGCTGGGGCATCGTTCGCTCCATCACCCAAGCAAGCTGTAACTCGCCCGTTTTTCCTTAGAGCCTTGACCACTCTATACTTATGTTCAGGAGTTGCCCTTGAGAAAATCACGATTTTATTTACTTTCTCTTGAAGCTCCTCGTCTGTAAGTTTGTCGACTTCTTGGCCAAGCAATATTTCGTCATCTTTCACTTTCAATCCGATTTGGCGAGCGATTTCCTTGGAAGCATAAGGTCCATCACCTGTCAAGATTTTGACTTCGATTCCGAGCTTTCTGCTAAGTTTGATGGCTTGCTTTGCCGTCTTCTTTGGGGGATCCATGAATGCAACGTAACCGAGAAGCGTAAGTCCAAACTCATCGTTTTTGGTGTAGCTTTCCTTCTCTTCGACTTCCTTATAGGCAACGGCTATTACTCTGCATCCTTTGTTTCCGCATTCCGCATACAGTTTTTTCGCAGCCTCTTTGTCCTTCAGCAAATTGGGCCCGTCGTTTTGCCACACGTGTGTTGAGATGTCAAGTATTGATTCTGGCGCTCCCTTCGATATTAGCAACAGTTTCCCATTTGTTCTTATCACTACAGTCATTTTTTTCCGAGTTGAGTCGAATGGCATTTCTTTTATGATTGAGCATTCTTCAAGCGCCTCTGTGTCGAAGTTTTGCTTTGCGTAATTCCATATTGCTGTGTCAATCGGGTTACCTGTGTCTTTCTTCTTCCTTATGGAGTTGCAGAAGAGCGAATAAAGGATCAATCTGTCCTCTGGATTTCCGTCAACGTCCTCATACTTTTCAAGGGTTAACTTGTTTTCTGTGATTGTCCCTGTTTTGTCAGTGCAGATGGTGTCAACATTTCCGAGATCCTCAACGGAAACCAGCCTCTTCACTATAACATTCTTTTTTGCGAGCAGAAGCGCTCCGCTCGAAAGGGTTATTGTTATCACTATGGGCAATGCCTCTGGAACCATTCCGATAGCCAAAGCGACGGAGAACAAGATCGTGCTGATTATATCCCTTACAAGAAGGGCGTTAACAAGAAAAATTAGAACAACGCTCACCAAAACGATTTTGATCAGAGTGTAGCCAAATTTCGTCATACTCTTTTGAAATTCGCTTTCTCTTCTTATTCTCTTCAGCAGCTGCGCAGTTTTCCCAAGGTAAGTGTCCTTACCGGTGGCTATGATAACACCGGACCCCTCTCCACCTTTGACGTATGTTCCCATGAAGGCGATGTTTTTCATTTCATGTATGGGAAGGCTTTCAGCCGAGATCTCTGAAGAGGTTTTTCGAACAGGATACGACTCTCCCGTCAGAGAGGACTCATCGACAGACAATTCATCTACATTCAGCAACCTCATGTCACCAGGGACCACATCACCAGTTCCCAGCAAAACTATGTCTCCAGGAACCAGTTGCTTGGTGTCGACCTGATGCTTCTCGCCCTCTCGTATGACTTTGGCGGTAAACGTAACGTACTTTCCAAGCCGTTCCACTGCCTTCTCTGATCTATATTCTTGGAAGAAACCAAGTAGCCCGTTAATTGCCACAATAACCATTATGATCGTTGCATCCGTAAGCTCTCCGAGAAACGCTGCAACGATGCTTGCGCCGATCAAAATTATTACCAACGGATTCTGGAATTGAGACAAAAAGATAGACAAGCCAGCCCTTACTTTCCGTTTGCTTATCTCGTTGGGTCCATGACGGACAAGCCTTTCAATTGCCTCCTTCCTGCTTAGTCCCCTCTCAGAACTGTCAATTTGATCAAGAACGTCAGAACCCGGAATTGCCCAGTATTTTCTAGAATACATCCCACCACATAGATACTGGGATTATCAAAAAAATGTTAGGTCAGTTGTCGCATAATGGAGCGATCATAACCGTATTGCAGCGTTTCATTGGACATAAGAGCGCACCAAAGTATCATTCTCGCTCTTTCAACTATCATGCGTGTCGGCACATCTTGGGTACCTATGAGCACCTGCTCCTGCTTTGTTGTGCTTGGGCGCGTGTTTTCACGCCCAACACGCAACGAGGCCACCGTCACCGCTGCTTTATTGTCTGTGTCTCAAGTTTTTTTGTGACAAGGACAAAGAAAAAGGGGGGAGCGAAGGTCTATTTTGCTGCCTTTCTGAGGATATAGCTGTTGTATAGTCCGATGGATATCGCTACAATTACCGCTACTGCTATGAGTATGTCGATGGTCGTGTATTCTGGATAAGGTGGTGGAGCGCTCGTTGTTTGGATTGTGATTTCGCTGGTTGACCATCCATAGCTATCGTCGCCTTCGAAGCGTGCCATTATTTGGTACACTCCTTCATCTGGCGCAGTCCATTCGCACGTGAAGTCTCCGTTGGAGTTGGTGGTCACCGTTGCAAGATCAACCCAGGTTCCATCTGTCTGATAGATCAGTTTCACTGGAACTCCGACGACGTACTCGCCCAGGTGTGCTGGGGATTGGTCTGTGACGCTGCCGAAGATGGTGGTGCTAGATCCGTTTGTTACTGTTGATCTCGTGACGGATACTTTGGTGGTGGTTGGTCCTTTGCCAAAGCAGTAGAGGTCTCCGTAGCCTTGACCTTCCCACTTGGAGAATGTATAGTGGGAACCCGCATATACTCTGCCATCTGCTATTGCTGGACCGGCACAGACATCGCCTCCAACTTCATATTTCCATAACTCGTCACCGGTAGCGGCGTCCCAACAATAGAAATAGCCGTCATGTGCTCCGAGGAAGACTTTGCCGTCGGCAACGGCTGGCGCAGCGTGCCATACGCCCCAGCCAGTAGTCAGCCAAGGATGTGGAGCCTGGGCCGCAGTATTATTGATCTCCCATACCATGCTTCCTGTGTCTGCATTGAAAGCACGGAACCAACCGTCGTAAGATGCAGCGTACACTTTGTCATAGGCCACGGTTGCACCCCAGCAGAGACCTAAAGAGAATGTGTGTTTCCATAGTTCGTCGCCGGTGGTGGCGTCCCAGCAATACAGGTTGCCATTGCCTTGGGCCATCGATGGTACCTGTATACCGCTGTCACCGTAGTAGACCTTTCCATTGTGAATCGTAGGGGTGTACTGGGTGACGGTACCCGTGTTTACCGTCCACATCCATTCGCCCGTCGTGGCGTTGAGGCAGAATACGTCGCCTGACCCTCTGCCTATGCCGATTACTTTGCCTTCACCTACGGCAGGCGAGCCTATGAGACCAGTATACTGGGCATCGATAGTGAAGTTTCCGTTAGAGAAGGTTTCCCATTGAAGGACTGGATAGTATCCAGTCATGTAGCTGGTTTCGATACACCAGACTGAGTTCATTGAAAAGCCATAGATTCTTCCACCGGAGACAGCGACGCTGTGAACTCCCCCTAAG